>TARA_B100000963_G_scaffold230498_1_pt1 | contig 71069 bp, 64 predicted proteins | sample TARA_B100000963 | Tara Oceans TARA_B100000963 (sample SAMEA2622097) | marine metagenome | biome: marine biome (ENVO:00000447); feature: surface water layer (ENVO:00002042); material: "saline water (ENVO:00002010), including plankton (ENVO:xxxxxxxx)" | depth 5 m | reverse complement strand
CTATTACTATGAAAAACTGAGGCGACAACTATCCTGACACAGGGGGATTGTGCTGGAGTTGAGATAAATTCCAACTGTACATCTGGATGGTGAGTGACTGTCCAAGAATTAGTGAGTGACTGTCCAAGAATTAAAAAAGCCCTGGTTTCTCAGTCAGGGCTTTTTTGTAATACCGTTTAGCAGCGCGATTAGCTGTTAATCACAGCTACCATGGCTTTGGCCAGATCATCGATGTTAGCCTGGCTGATACCTGCTACGTTAACGCGGCTTGAATCAACAAAGTAAACGCTGTGTTCATTACGCATTTTCTGTACTTGTTCCGGGGTAATACACAGGAACGAGAACATACCTTTTTGGTTGTTTACAAAGCTGAAGTCCTTTTGTGCGCCATTGGCAGTCAGCTTTTCAACTAACAGGCTGCGCAGGGTAGACATGCGGTTACGCATCTCGTTAACTTCGGTTTCCCACTCTTGCTTAAGAGCTACGTCAGATAGAATGATGTCTACCAGCGCACCGCCGTAGCTTGGTGGCATAGAGTACATACCACGGGCAACCGACTGGATTTGCGCCTGGGCGATTTTTTTGGTCGCGCTGTCTGCGGTAACGATGGCGGCTAAGCCAACACGTTCACGGTATAAGCCGAAGTTTTTGCTGCATGAGGCGGCGATGATCACTTCCGGCAGGTTTTCACACAGCAGGCGAACACCGTAGGCATCTTCTTCCAGGCCATCACCAAAGCCCTGATAGGCTAAGTCGACGAAAGGCAGAAACTCACGCTCTTTGGCTACTTCTACCACTTGTTGCCATTGCTCTTTGGTGAGGTCGGCACCGGTTGGGTTGTGGCAGCAACCGTGCAGTAATACCACGTCGCCTTTTTCAACTTTGCGCAGGGTGTCCATCATTGCGTCAAAGCGAATCGAAGCAGTAGCTTTGTCGAAGTAGGGGTAAGTTTCGAGGCTTAAACCAGCATTGCCCATTAACGGGATATGGTTAGCCCAGGTCGGATCGCTGATCCACACTTTGGTGTCTTTATTTACGCGGGTCAGCAGCTCGGCAAGAATACGTAACGAACCACAACCGCCGGGCGCTTGCACGGCTGCCACGCGATCGGCCATTAATACCGGGCTTTTTTCACCCAGGATCAGGCCCAGCATGCCGTCGATAAAACCCTGCACACCCTGTGGGGTGATATAGGTTTTTGACTTTTCGCGCTCAAGTAAAATGGTTTGCGCTTTGGCTACCGCAGATAAAATAGGGGTGTTGCCTTGCTCGTCTTTATAAACGCCAACACCTAAGTCTATTTTATTAGGGTTGGTATCTTGCTTAAACGCAGCAGACAAACCAAGAATCGGATCCGGGGCAAGTTGGGGTAGCACTTCAAACACGTTATGTCCTCTAAATGTACAGGAATCGGTTTACTAAGTTTATGAACAGTCCTGGGCTTTCACAAACTCAAACAACTGTGGTCGTGTGTTGTTGCTCAACACTGTTGTCAGTCAGACCACTTCATCATCTTCCGCTGGCACGGGAGTTAACCAGTCGGGCTGCGCATTATGCCATCAACTGCTGCAAATTCGAATAGAAAAGCGCTTATTCCTGCACAATTTTCCACTGAAACTCACGGGGTGGGGATACCTTTTTGCCGCGCTCATATTCCTGCTCAATCCAGCTGACTTCATGGCGGTGATTAACCAGCAGCAGGGTAGAGCTGCGCGTACCGTACTCGGGCGATGCAATAAAAATCGAAGACAGTCGCTGCTCCCACTCAAGCGGCACGCCGGTATCCGGCAGTTCGTGTTGCGCAGCCGGGGTATTATCCTGAAGCAAGTTAAACAGGGCATCCTTATCAAGCGAGGTTGCCGAACTAATATACTCCTGCAACCTGGTTACACCGCGCCTTACTTTTGGCCAGGGCGTATTGAGTGCACTGTTAGAGAGCCCGTGAAAGCCCGCCGCCAGCGGCGTAAAACGGTTAGTGTGATTGTTATATACCTGCAGGCGCGCTACATTTCCGTACAGCAAATTATAACCGTTATAGGCCTCACGGCTGTTGCTAAGCTGCTGTTCAAATAGTGTTTCGCTGGTGCTGCGAGAGAGATAGTTAATCACCAGCTCACCACGGCTGCGTGCCTGAGTTTGCTCACGGGCAGGATTGCGAATATTCGTCAGTGCAGCAATATCGCCATTACGGTGAATTCCCATCCAACTGCCACCGGCTTGTAAATCCTTTCCGGCCAGTATAGCCTCGGGCGCATCCCACCAATGGCTTGGCTGAGTAGGGCGCTGATAAAACTCATCGCGATTAGCGGCAATAATCAGCGGGTAGTCCTGGTGCTGTTCAACGGCAACAAAAATAATACACATAGCGTTTGTGGCGCACTCCGTAGCGGTTACAATTACCGCTAACAGAATAACCGATTGGTGGCGGAATATGCAGTCATTCAAAGCGCCTTTACCAGAATCAGTCCCACAATACCCGGTTGGCATGTGGGGGAAATGTTGCCGGTGGTGGCTGGATAAGCGGGGCTGGTTAGTGCAAGGCAGTCTGGCTAATCACCCCAAAATGGTGCTGGCCGTTGGTCCGCATACGTCTAACTGGGACTTCATTATTGGTGTGATGTTTAAACTGGCACTCGGTCTGGATGTGGCGTTTTTGGGCAAACATACTTTGTTTAAAGGGCCCTTAGGCGGTATTGCGGTTAACAGAAGTAAAGCTCACGGGGTAGTGGGGGAAGTTGCCGGGCGAATTAGCCGTTCAGAACAGTTACTGTTGGCGCTGGCACCGGAAGGAACGCGAAAAGCCGTGTATCCGTGGAAAAGCGGCTTTCTTTACATTGCACAAACCGCTAGAATTCCCATTCAGTGTGTCGGCCTTGATTATCAAAAGAAAACGCTGGTTTTCGGGCCCGTCCTTACAGTATCCAAAGATGTAAAGGTGTCGATGGAGTCGGTATACAGTTTTTACCGCACCGTCACCGCTAAATACCCGCAGCAAACAATTACGGAGCCCAACGCGTGACCAAACCGGGAGTGACCACTCGTCAAGTACATGCCGACAGACAGCTAAATCATCCGGCCGATGGTGCCGTACATACCAGTACCACCAACGCTGTCTTATTTGAATTTGAAAAAACGCAAAATCTGGTAGATGTCTTCCAGGGCAAAAAAATGGGCCACGTTTACGGACGCTCCTCATCAGGCTCTATGGCTGCGCTGCAAACCATTATTGCTGATATGGAAGGCGGCATTGCAACAGCCTGTTTCGCCACCGGCATGGCTGCAATCACCAGTACCATGCTGTCGCTGTTTAAAGCAGGCGATCACTTAATTGTGAGTCAGTATCTGTTTGGCAATACCCGCAGTTTCTTAGACACGCTGATGGATTTAGGCGTTGAACTCACCTTTGTTGATGTAACCTCTATTCAGGATGTGATTGCGGCGAAACAAGACAATACCCGCGCGGTATTTACCGAGACCATCGCTAATCCGGTTACTCAGGTAGCCGATTTACGGGCCATTGGTAAATGGTGTGAAGAACAAAAGCTGCTGTTTATGGTAGATAACACCATGACACCGCCACCCGCGTTTGATGCTAAAGCCATGAAAGTCTCGCTGGTGCTCAACTCACTCACAAAATACCACGGTGGCCATGGCCACGTGCTAGGCGGTGCGGTAACGGATATGGGCAACTATGACTGGACTTCATTCAGTAATATCAAACCGGCCTATCAGGTTGCCGATGAGTGTATGTGGGGGATAACCCAAATTCGCAAAAAAGGGCTGCGTGATCTGGGCGCTACGCTGGCAGCGCAATCGGCGCACCTTATCTCGGTAGGCATTGAAACCCTGTCGCTGCGTATGGCGCGTAGCACCGAAAACGCCATGAAACTGGCCACCTATCTGGAAAGTCAGGATAAGATTGAGCGAGTGTATTACCCTGGCCTTTCTAATCATCCGCAACACTATGTAGCTCGTGAACAATTGGGTAGTTATGGTGCGATCCTGAGCTTTGATTTGGTGCCTGGTATCGATCCTTGCGAATTCCTGGATGAGCTTAAGTTAGTGCTATCAGCCACTCACCTTGGTGATACGCGCACTCTGGCACTGCCAGTGGCCTCTACCATATTCTTTGAGAATGGGCAGCGGGAGCGAGCGCGCATGGGCATTACCGAAACAATGATTAGAATGTCGGTGGGGATTGAAGATACCGACGACCTGGTGGCTGACTTTGACCAGGCGCTGGCAAAGTTTTAAGCACAAACATCAGGTCTAACGAATTAGAAAAGCCTGCCGCATGTAGGCTTTTTTTGTCTCTGCAATTAATCGTCTGCGTCTTTAATACCTTGTAATAATTCGTTTTTATTTGGAGTAATAGTAGCGGGGCTAGTTAGCTGAGGAAGACAGCAAAAATATTTGCAACAATTTGTGAAAAAGTTTGAACTTTAGATCAATGCGAGGGACTAATTCTATGCAACTAGCAATTACGGGTTTTAATGTGTGAACCCCCGATTGTTTAAGTGTGTTCCAAGTTGAGTGTGCATATTAGCCCCGCAGTTTGCGGGGCTTTTTTTATGTGTGAAGAAAATTACATGGCTAACGCTTTTTCAACGTCACCGCGTAGTTCTTTATCGGAAGGTTTTACTGAACTCTTGTAGTGCTTAACGATTTTACCGTTCTTATCTACCAGATACTTATTGAAGTTCCAGCTTGGCTCCTCACCGGTGGCTTTGGCCAGGATGCGATAAAGCGGGTCGGCATCATCGCCCTTAACATGGGTGGGCTCAAACATCGGGAATTCCACACCGTAGGTTAACTCGCACAATTCAGCGGTTTTACCTTCGTCATCGGCTTCCTGGTTAAAATCATGGGATGGAAAGCCCAGTACCACAAAATCGTCGTCCTTGAGCTCATCATACATGGCTTCAAGCCCTTCAAACTGTGGAGTAAAGCCACAGTAACTGGCAGTGTTAACAATCAACAGGGTTTTGCCCTGGTATTCGCTGCACAAATTTACGGTTTCCTGAGAATTGAGTTTACGTTTCATGAACTTTAATACGTCAGGGCAGCTGTTTGCCTGCGCGAATAAAGGCAGCGTACTGAATAACAATGCGCCAACTAGTTTTTTCATTGCTTTATTCCTGTTGTTAGGGGTTAACACCAATACTGTCCGGGCGGGTAGGTTGGATCAATTTATCCGTAGTGCGCTTAACAAGACCAGCGTGTGAAAAACAAGGACAAATGTCTACTTCCCGCATAGATAGCTGGCTATAATGGGCACGAATTTATAACGAAGTAAATAATAATATGCGACATACTCTAATTAAAAGCAGTGTTTTACTGGGCTTGAGTGTTGTAGTTGCAGCCTGCAACAGTACCGCGCCGGAAGCCGTTACGACAGAACCCATCACCAATGTTAGTCAGTTTGCCAGGGTGATTAAACCCGAGGCTCCACAGGCAACGCTGGTAAATGACAGTATTACCCTCGAGCAGATTATGGCCGACCCAAAGTGGCTTGGTCGCCAGCCGCAGAGTCCGGGGTTTGGCCTGGATGGCAGCGTGGTTTATTCCCGCAAGCAGGAAGATACCCAGCTCTATGATGTGTTTCGAATTAACGAGCAGGGCGAGTCGGTAAAAGTTGCGCCTGAGGTGCTACACAAATACAAGTCTGATGAAAAGGCCACCAGCCGTGACGGTCAATACACCGCCTGGAAATACGAAGACAGCGTGTTTGTGCAAATGCCTGATGGTGAGATTGTCCGGGTAACCTATGGTCAGCCGCTGAGCAATATCGGCTTTTTAACCGATAACCGGTTATTTGCGCGGTTATACAATACCTACATCGCTATTGATCTAACCAGCGGTCAGCAGGAAAAACTGCTGAGCTGGGAGTTTGCTGATGTGCCTAGCGCCAACAAACCACCTAAAGATTTTGTTGCTGCTGAACAGCAGTCGCTGATCCAGTACATTCAGGTACAACGCAAAAATCGCAGCGATAAGTTCGCTCAGGAGCAGGTGATGCGCGCGCATAGCCCGGCAGTTGCACCGGCGCCGGTGTATTTTGATGACAGTGAGCGTTTGGTCGCCGCGGAGTTATCGCCCAGTGGTAAACATGCGATCATTGTGACCACCAAAAAAGGCAGTAGCCGTGATGACTCGGACATTATGCCGCATTATATTCAGGAAGATGGTCGCATTGCCGCAATCAGTGTGCGTCAGCGGGTTGCTGATGCCAAGCCGGTAACGCAAACCACCTGGCTGGTTGATGTGGCCACAGGAGCCAAACACGAACTCTCGTATGTGGGTTTACCCGGCTACAACGAAGATGTACTGGCCGATGTAAAGCGCGAGAATGCCGCCGCCCGTGGCGAGGAGTACACGGATAACCGGTTGCCTCGTGCAATCGGCCTGCTTAACAGCTGGTCGCGAAGCGGCCCGTCGATCCGCTGGCATCAGGATGGTTCTCAGGTAGCTATGATCCTGGAAGCCTGGGACAACAAAGACAGCTGGATTGTTACCGTTGATCTGGCGGCCAGGAAGCTGGTAACCCAGCTGCGCCAACACGATGATGCGTGGATCAACTACCACCACAACCAGTTTGGCTGGCTGAATCATTCCCATACGCTGTTCTATCAGTCAGAGAAGTCCGGATACAGCCACCTGTATCTGCAACAACCAGGGGAGGCCCCCAAGGCACTTACCAGTGGTCAGTATGTGGTAGATAGCTTAACTGTGACCGAAGACGACCAGTATGTGTATTTTAAAGCCAATAAAAAGCACCCTGGCATTTATGAAATTTATCGGGTCAATACTCAAACCGGCGAGCATCAGGCATTGACTGACCTTAACGGTCTGACCGATTATGTGCTGAGCCCGGATGAACAAACCCTGCTGCTTACCCATTCTACGGTAACCCGTCCACCGGAGTTATATTCAGTGGCCGTAAACGGTGATCAGGCCCCGCAGCGACTGACTCACACCATTAGCGAAGCTTTTCTTGCCAAGCCCTGGGTAGCACCGCAGGTGGTGGCGATTGATTCCAGCCATACGGATCAGCCGATTTATGCACGGGTGTATTTACCGGAAGGTTATACCGAAGGTGAGCCACGCCGGGCTGTAGTGTTTAACCACGGGGCAGGCTATCTGCAGAACTCCCACTTGGGTTGGTCTGGTTATTTCCGCGAATTTATGTTCCACAGCTTCCTGGTTAAACAAGGCTACGTAGTACTGGATATGGACTACCGCGCCTCCCGTGGCTACGGTCGCGACTGGCGGACTGCTATCTATCGTCAAATGGGCACGCCGGAGCTGGAAGACCTGCGTGATGGCGTAAACTGGCTGGTAGAGAATGCCAACGTGGATCGCAATCGTATTGGCACCTATGGTGGCTCTTATGGTGGCTTCCTTACCTTTATGGCGATGTTTAATGCTCCGGATCTGTTCCAGGCCGGTGCGGCGCTACGCCCGGTGTCTGACTGGGCGCATTATAACCACGGCTACACCTCTAATATCCTCAATACACCGGATGTTGATCCCATTGCTTATCGCAAAAGCTCGCCAATTTACTTTGCCGAAGGGTTGCAAAAACCGCTGCTGATAAACGCGCCTATGGTGGATAACAACGTATTCTTTGTGGATGTGGTGCGCCTGGTGCAACGCCTGATCGAGCTGGAGAAAACCGACTTTGAAACGGCTATCTACCCGGTAGAGCCGCACGGTTTTGTGCAGCCCAGTTCGTGGCTGGATGAATACCGTCGAATTTACGGGCTATTCGAAGAAAACCTCTAACTATTAAGTTATGCCTTGCGGCGGCTGGCTATAAAGCCTGCTGCAAGGCTGCTTCCCCACATTAAGACAAACAGCAATACGCCACACACCGCGCCGTATAAATGGGCATCAACAGCCACGCTGGCATCAATTAAACTGGCCACATCCTCGCTACTTCCCTGCAACTGTTCAAACAGCAGCTTCGCAGCAACACCGGCCAGTAATAACCAGCCGGAGCGGACTTTATTTAAAATATCCATAAAGGCTCCCCACACAAAAATGCCGTGTAAGGCACCAGAAAGACCAACATACCAGATTAATTGCGGCGACAGAAAGTAAATGCCCAGGCTGGTACCCAACCCACACCAGATAAACAACTTTAAAAAGGTGACCGGGCGATAATGCTCGCCATGCAGCGCCCACAGTAAGGCCAGGCCAACCAGGTTTAATAACAGATGGTAGCCGTTGGTGTGGATGAGGTTGCCACTGATCAGGCGCCAGGTTTCCATGCTTTGCAACGCATAACGGTCATAGGCCAGCAGATCGGTCATCGACTGACCGGCAAAAAAGAAGGCAATGCAAACAATGGCCAGAATTAACGGGCCGAGACTAAACTGTGGTTTTACTGGTAGCGCAACTATCATTGGAATTTATTGTTGATCAAAAGGCTGGGGCGCTATCATAACGAAAATGCCCTACGAAGCCCAATAAAGAGTCGGAGACCATAATGAGCAATATTCTTATCGAAACCCAGGATGCCATTACCACCATCACCTTAAACCGTCCGGAAAAGAAAAATGCCCTGACCCGTGAAATGTATCAGACCATTGCAGACGCCCTGGTTGAGGTTAACCAAACCGAGAGCTGTAAAGTGGTGATTATTCGTGCTGAAGGTGACGTGTTCTGTGCCGGCAACGAAATCGCCGGATTTGCCAATCACGGCGCTGAGCCCCATCTCGCAGAAACCGTCAGCTTTATGAATGCGCTGCTCAACTGTAAAAAAACGGTAGTCGCCGAAGTTTCCGGCAAGGCTGTTGGCATTGGTACCACCATGCTGTTACATTGTGATTTCGTGTATACCCACGGCGAAGCCCAGTTCGTAATGCCTTTTATTAATCTGGGTTTGGTGCCTGAATATGCATCGAGTTATATCCTGCCGCGAATGGCAGGCCGGCGTCGTGCCAGCGAATGGTTATTACTGGGTGAACCCTTTGGTGCTCAGGAAGCCTATCAGTTTGGCATGGTGACCAAAATTGTCGAACCCGAAGCCTTGCGGGACACTGTTAGCAAAGTTGCCGGTAAGCTGGCCGCCAAACCTGCTTACGCTTTGCTGCAGTCAAAAGCACTAATTAATAACGAGGCAGAAGCCATTCACCAGCATATGGATGTTGAGCTGGATGTATTTATTGAAGCCATGGGCACAGAAGCTGCGCAGGAAGCTTTTGATGCATTCCTGCACAAGCGACCAATTAACCCGGAAAAATTTAAATAAGAGGAAGATTCACCTTGAGTCGTAGTCGCACGCGCATTCTTTTTCTGGCAGGGTGCTTAACCCTGTCTTCCAGTTTTCATGCTCTGGCTCAGCAGACCCCGGCCCCCCGTGAAGCGGGCGAACCGGAGGCCGCTACCGGTTATATCGAGAAAAAAGCCCATATCAGTCAGGACTACATGGTGGTTGCTGCCAATCCTTATGCCTCCTGGGCGGGTAAGAACATTATCGAACAGGGCGGTAGTGCCATCGATGCGGCAGTAGCCGTGCAGGCCATGTTAACCCTGGTAGAGCCACAATCGTCTGGTATTGGCGGTGGCGCTTTTATGTTGTACTGGGATAACAAAGCCAAAAAGCTGCACACTTTCGACGGCCGCGAAATGGCCCCGGCAGGAGTAAATGCCTACTGGTTTATGGAACACGGTAAGCCCATGAAATGGCTGGATGCGGTGGTTGGCGGTAAGTCAGTTGGCGTACCGGGCGCACTCAAGGCGTTAGAAACGGCTCACGGCCAGTTTGGTAAACTCGGCTGGCCGGTATTGTTCCGCGACGCCATTAATACCTCAGAAGAGGGATTTAAGGTATCCAAGCGGCTGGAAAAACTGGTCACCATGGCCGAACAGTACCACAAGGGCATGAAAACCTTTCCCAGCACGGCAACCTACTTTTACCCGGCAGGCAAGCCACTTGAGGCTGGTACTACGAAAAAGAATCAGGCGTTAGGCAAAACCCTGCGCAATATTGCAGAGCAGGGCGCAGATTATATGTACACCGGCGAGCTGGCAGCAAAAATTGCTAAAGCTGTGCAAGGCGTAGAAATTAACCCTGGTGCGTTAACCACTGAGGATATGGCCAATTACAAGGCGATAGAGCGCAACGGCGTGTGCGGTGAGTACCGTAGTAAGCAAATCTGCGGCATGGCGCCACCCAGTTCAGGCGGGATTAACGTTTTTCAGGTACTTAAACTGCTGGAAGGCTTCGATTTGTCTGAATACCCCATCGACAGTGTAGAATTCGCCAACCTGTATACGCAGGCGAGCGCCTTAGCCTATGCCGATCGTGAAAAATACATTGCCGACAGTGACTTTACCAATCTGCCTTACGGGGCGTTGATTAACGAAGGTTACCTGCATCGCCGCGCCGAGAGCATTAAGGTTGATAAGCCCTGGCGCTTTGCCCGCCCCGGTGAACCGTTTTCTACCCAGGTCAGCCAGGGTAGCTCACTGGAACAGCCGAATACCAGTCACTTTGTTATCGTGGATAAAGAGGGTAACGCGGTATCCATGACTACCAGTATCGAGTTTATGTTTGGTTCGGGCATTATGGTTGACGGCTTTTTGCTGAATAACCAGTTAACCGACTTCTCATTCTCGCCATCGATGAACCGCTTCCCGGTACCTAACCGGGTAGAGCCACACAAACGTCCGCGCAGCGCCATGAGTCCTACCATGGTGTTTAACGATCAGGGCGAGCTTGAAATTCTGGTGGGTTCACCGGGTGGTAGCCGTATTGTGAGCTATGTGGCACAAACCCTGATTGGCGTGATTGACTACAACCTGGATATTCAGCAGGCCATTAACCTGCCGAAGATCACCAATCGTAACGATTACACTGCGCTGGAAAAAGGCACGCCAATAGAAGCCCTGCAGGGCCCATTGGAAGCGCTTGGCCATAAAGTCAAAGTAGTCGACCTGAACAGTGGTCTGCACGGTATACAGGTAACCAAAAAAGGCTATGTGGGCGGCGCCGATCCGCGACGTGAAGGCGTTGCAGTAGGCAAATGATACTTCGTTTTTAAGGTACGTCAGATATAACAAAGGCCGGTAAGCATCACTTACCGGCCTTTTTTAACTCTGAATCGCCTTATTCAGCAGGCGGCTCCTTTACTAGGCGCTAACGGCGTTCAGTGCTTGTTCAACATCGGCAATGATGTCGTCGATGTTTTCAATGCCCACTGAAATTCGAACCAGATCGGCGCTTACCCCGGCACTGGCTAACTCTTCTTCGTTTAACTGACGGTGTGTGGTAGTGGCCGGGTGACAGGCCAGTGACTTGGCGTCGCCGATGTTTACCAGGCGCAAAATCATCTGCAGCGCATCAATAAACTGTGCGCCGGCTTCACGGCCGCCCTCAATACCAAAACTTAAGATGCCTGATGCCTTACCGCCGGTGATTTTCTCGCAGGTGGCGCGATAGGGGCTATCGGCCAGGCCGGCATAGTTTACCCAGCTGACTTTTTCGTGGTTACTGAGGTAGGCTGCCAGTTTTTCGGCGTTCTCGCAGTGGCGCTCCATACGCAGGCACAGGGTTTCCAGTCCCTGCAGGATCTGAAAGGCATTCATCGGGCTGATAGCTGCGCCGGTGTTGCGCAGTGGTACTACCCGGCAACGGCCAATGTAGGCCGCAGGACCAAGGGCCTCGGTATATACCACACCATGATAGGACGGATCGGGCTCATTCAGCACGGCAAAACGTTCTTTATTGGCAGCCCAGTCAAACTTACCGCTATCAACAATGATGCCGCCCACGCTGGTACCGTGGCCACCAATGTATTTGGTGAGACTGTGCACCACAATATCTGCGCCCAGTTCAAAGGGGCGACACAAAACAGGCGTAGCAACGGTGTTATCAACGATCACCGGCACACCATGTTTATGAGCAATTTCGGCCAGTTTCTGAATATCCACCACGTTACCGGCGGGGTTACCGATAGACTCACAAAAAACGGCTTTGGTGTTTTCATCAATGGCTTTGTCAAATCCATCGTAATCGTCATGAGAGACCATTTTTACCTGCACACCCTGGCGCGGCAACGTATGGGCAAACAGGTTATAGGTACCACCGTAAAGCTGACTGGTACTCACAATATTGCTACCAACTTCACAGATGGCTTGCAGTGCGTAGGTGATGGCTGCCATACCCGAGGCCAGTGCCAGCGCACCAATACCACCTTCCATTGCCGCCACGCGTTCTTCCAGTACCGCCGTCGTGGGGTTCATGATGCGGGTATAAATGTTGCCCGCCACCTTAAGATCAAATAAGTCAGCGCCATGCTGTGTATCGTCAAAGGTGTAGGAAGTGGTTTGATAAATCGGTACAGCCGCTGCCTTGGTAGTGGCTTCAGACTCATAGCCGTGGTGCAGTGCAATGGATTCTAATTTCATAGTGATAAATATCCTGAGGTGTCCTGATTAAAACTCGGTCAATATCATGGTTTATGTCATCTATACCTGCAACAAGTATTTTACATTTACCGGCTGATTAACCGCTTACTCTGCTGAATTCATTGATCTAAATCAGGCGGTGTTCAAACCAGTACTTTGGGAGGATTGTTGCTGAAATCCACTGTATCTATGCTTGATACCAGACACGCTTTTTCGTTCACAGAACGAGACTAAAATGAGGAAATACCCATGAAAAAATCAGTCGTTTTGATGGCAATTGGTGCTGCGCTGATGGCAAACGGTTTGGCAGCAAAAGAAACTGAGTCACAGGACGTTAAAATGATCAATCTCGCTCACCAGAGTGGTTGCGTTACCTGCCACTCAATCGCCAGTGGTGGCAGTGGCCCGGCAGGCTTAAAGCCCATTGGCCCTGCGTGGCAGGACGTGGCGAAAAAATACAGTGACGTAGAGAATGCTCAGGAAGCGCTGGTAACTACCGTATTAAATGGTTCAAGCCCCTATGCCAGTCACTGGAAAGGAGAGGTAAGTGGTTTTGCGATGCCACCAAATTCAGTGGTGATCAACAAAGAACAGGCTAATGAGCTGGTGAGCTGGATCCTGCACTTAGCCGATTAATCATTATCGATAGACTATTACGGTCCCGGCCAGCCCGGGATCGCAGTTATAAAAAGGGATCAGCCTGAATTTTATCGACCTTCCACTGACCGCTCACTTTCTTAAGCTCCAGCGTACGTAAATCTTCTACTTTATCGCCGTTATACTGACCAGAAAAAAACAGCGTAACATTCGCGTTGTCGGCATATTCGGTTCTGCCGATAGACTGACTGGTTTGTGGCGTAACTTCCACCGTATCGTATTTAAGGTTAAATACATGGCGCTGAATGTTGTTTTGGGTGTGATAACGTTTCAGGACCCGGGCCATACGTTCGGTACTTAAATTAATCGCACGGTCAAGGTTTTCATCCAGGTACACGCCTCGAATAAACATTACCGCGGTATATTCCGGGGTGTTTTCATCGAGCATGCCGTAACGGCCAATGCGCTCTTCTTTTTCGCAGGCGCTGAGCAGGAAGATAGCAATAAAAGAGAAAATAAATAAACGAAAGCGTAACGGCATAACTATAACCACCGGTATTAATCAGTGCGTTACTGTAACTTTAGTCTATTTATTTGGCAAACAGATATAAAAACGGGGCCAAGCGGCCCCGTTTCTGATTGATTACTCAATAATCGATTACTGTACTTCTTCCTGATCGCCAAAGGCGCCAGCGAATAGTGGGCTGGACAGATAACGCTCGGTACCACTGGCAAGCAGCACTACCACTATCTTGTCTTTGTTTTCAGGGCGCTCAGCAAAACGCTTAGCGGCAACCACGGCTGCACCAGAAGAGATACCCGCCAGGATACCTTCTTCTTTCATCAGGCGGTGGGCCATTTCCATACACTCATCGTTGCTGACCTGTTCTACTTCATCTACCAGATCAAGGTCGAGGTTACCCGGGATAAAGCCGGCACCGATACCTTGAATTTTGTGTGGTCCTGGCGTCAGTTCTTCACCAGCTTTCGCCTGCGTGATAACCGGTGAGTCAGTCGGCTCTACCGCTACAGAGGTAATTGCTTTACCCTGAGTGTTCTTGATGTAACGGCTAACACCGGTAATAGTACCGCCGGTACCTACGCCTGCTACAAACGCGTCAACTTTACCGTCGGTGGCTTCCCAGATCTCCGGGCCGGTGGTTTTTTCGTGAATTTCCGGGTTGGCCGGGTTTTCAAACTGTTGCAGTAATACGTACTTATCCGGGTTGGAATCAACAATTTCCTGCGCGGCGGCAACGGCACCTTTCATGCCTTTAGGCGCTTCGGTAAGTACCAGGTTAGCACCCAGGGCTTTAAGCAGCTTACGGCGTTCAAGGCTCATGCTTGAAGGCATGGTCAGGGTGATTTTATAACCACGGGCCGCGGCGACGAATGCCAGCGCAATACCGGTGTTACCACTGGTTGGCTCAACAATTTCTTTGCCTTCGGTGAGAACACCGCGTTTTTCGGCATCCCAAATCATGTTAGCGCCAATACGGCACTTAACCGAGAAACTTGGGTTACGGGATTCAATTTTTGCGTATACGTTACCGCCAGTCACGCGCTTTAGCTTCACGAGTGGCGTATTACCAATGGCCAGTGAATTATCTTCAAATACTTGCATGGTTATTCCTTTTGTTTGTCTTGGCTCCAGCGCGCTTTTGTTCAGGCTGACAAATCTCACAGAGATTATTGGTGGAGCTTATTTGGTTACCCTTATATCATTGTTATTAAGTCATAAAATGCAAAGTGATTTTTGCTATATGATATGGTTATTTTAATGGTTAAACGAAATAAGGATCCTAATGGCATTTCAAGGCACCGACAGTTATATCGCCAGCAATGACCTGCAACTGGCAGTAAATGCGGCAATTACCCTGGAACGACCCCTGTTAATTAAAGGCGAGCCGGGCACGGGCAAAACCTTGCTGGCCGAGGAACTGGCGGCCAGCTTAGGCACGGATTTAATTCAGTGGCACATCAAATCCACCACCAAAGCACAGCAGGGCCTGTACGAATATGACGCGGTGTCGCGCCTGCGTGACTCGCAGTTAGGCGATGATCGGGTGCACGACATCGGCAATTACATTGTAAAAGGTAAATTATGGGAGGCCTTTGAGGCCGAAAAACGCCCGGTGTTGCTGATTGACGAAATAGACAAAGCTGATATTGAGTTTCCCAACGACTTGCTGCTTGAGCTGGATAAGATGGAATTCTACGTATATGAGACCCAGCAGCGCATTAAAGCGGCTATCCGGCCCATTGTGGTGATTACCTCCAATAATGAAAAAGAACTGCCTGACGCGTTTCTGCGGCGTTGTTTCTTCCATTACATTAAATTTCCAACGCCAGACGAAATGCGCCAGATTGTGGAAGTGCATTTTCCCAAGATTAAATCACGCTTGTTAGAGGAAGCGTTAACGTCGTTCTTTAAACTGCGGGATATTCCGGGCCTTAAGAAAAAGCCCTCTACCTCTGAACTGATTGACTGGCTGAAATTGCTGGTGGCCGAAGATATTCCGCCCGAGGCGCTGCAAGACAAAGAGGGTAAAACCAGTATTCCGCCGTTATATGGCGCTTTGCTTAAAAACGAGCAGGATATCCACTTGTTCGAAAAACTGGTCTTTATGGCACGTCGCTAATGCTGGTCGATTTCTTTTTTACGCTCAGACGCTATGGGGTAAAAACCAGCCTGCGCGAGCTGCTGGATTTAATCCGGGCACTGGAGCAGAAGGTAATTTTTGCTGATGTGGCGGCGTTTTATCATTTAGCCCGCATTACGTTGGTAAAGGACGAGTCCCAGTTTGATAAATATGACCGGGCGTTTGCCAGTTATTTTGAAGGGGTGGAAGCCATCGATTTGTTTGGTGCAAGCATCGATGAAGACTGGCTGCGCAAGGAATTTGAAAAACGTTTATCGGCCGAAGAACGCGAAAAGTTACGCCAGGAAGGCGGCCTCGATGAGCTGATGAAAAAGCTTCGTGAACGGCTCGACGAACAGAAAAAACGCCACGCCGGTGGGAATAAATGGGTTGGCACCGGTGGTACCAGCCCGTTTGGTGCCTATGGTGATAACCCGGAAGGCGTGCGTATAGGGCAGGACGGAAATCGCCGTTTTTCAGCCGTAAAGGTCTGGGACAAAAGGGAATTTAAGAATCTCGATGGTAATGCAGAGCTGGGTACGCGTAACCTTAAAATGGCCCTTCGCAAGTTACGCCAGTTCGCCCGCGGTGCAGCCAGCGAGGAATTAGACATCTCCTCCACCATTTCCAACACGGCAAAACAGGGTGGCCTGCTCGATATCCATATGCGCCCGGAGCGGCACAACGCCGTTAAGGTATTAATGTTCTTTGATATTGGCGGTTCCATGGACAGTTATATCAAAGGCGTTGAGGAATTGTTCTCGGCCGTTCACGCCGAGTTTAAATACCTTGATTACTATTATTTTCACAACTGTGTGTATGAATCGGTGTGGAAAGATAATGCCCGGCGCGATAATGAGCGCATGGAAGTGTGGGATGTCATTCATAAATACGGCCCCGACTGCAAGGTGATTTTTGTGGGTGATGCCACCATGGGACCTTACGAGATTGCTTATCCCGGCGGTAGCGTTGAACACTGGAATGAAGAGCCGGGCGCGACCTGGTTAAACCGGATTACCAGTCATTTTAGTCACTGCATCTGGCTCAACCCGCAGCCGCAGCAATACTGGGAATATTATCAGTCGGTGGCGCTGATCAAACAATTAATGGCAGACAAGATGTTCCCGTTAACTTTACAGGGCTTATCCGACGGCATTTCAGCGTTGCAAAAAAAGTAACAATTTGAATTTTGCTCAACGCGGCAATAAGAGTATAAATAGAATAACAATAAGGGAAACAGTGACATGACAGTCGAAGCATCAGAGCCATTACCTGATACCACCAAGCAGCAAACCGAAGCGCCGGAGTCGTTGAGCGCTAAGGAAACCCGCGAAATTGTAACGCCATATGCGTTTGGGGTTGCCGATGAACTGCTCGGGCAGCCCCTGGCATCGCCTATGCGGCGTTTGATTGCCCAGTGTGTAGATGTCTCCCTTGTCGTGCTGCTAAGTACAGCTCACGCGCTGGTACTGGCCTTTTTTGTGGCAATTACGTTTTTCCGGGCCGGTAAACACCTGGCTGAGGGTGAGAAAAATCGTAGCTTTGCCAGGAAAATGTTGCGCTTCAGTGCAGCTTGTTTACTGTTCTTTGTTACTTTTGTGGTAGTGGAATCCTACAACGCAGCACCGCCAATTAAAGAAATTTCACGTGATTCAACGTTGGCATCTTCGGTGCTGAATATGGCACAAAAATATGCCTGGCAAAGTTGTAAGGGGGAGTTTAGCTGTTACAGCGAAGTTGCCGCAGGCTTTGGTGAGGCATACGGTACCACCGGCGATACCGAGCAGGAGGCTATCGCCGTGTTTGATGGGTTTATAGCCGATAAGGCTCTGACCGAAGCGCAGCAAACCGAATTACGCGAGCTGTTTGTGGCCGAGTTTACTCAGAGTAAGGCTTCCAATGCAGGCAGCGAAGCGGTAAACGACGAAGTGCAGGAGGCCATCAGGGCAGGGCTGAACGCAGGTTCAATGGGAGTAATAGACCCCGACCAGGCTGAAACTTCGCCAACGCCAGAGAAGGTATCTGAACCGGCAGACGAACCGGTGTTAAAACTTGGCCTGGGAAAAGATAACGACACTGCGAAAACCAACAGTTTGATCAGCTGGGTAGATGGTATTATCAAAGATCTCGGCCTCGGTTTTGGTTGGGCTGCGCTGTATTACAGTGTGCTAACAGCGTGGTGGCGTGGCCATACCATTGGCAAGCGCATCATGCGCATCAAAGTTGTCAAGCTTGATGGCAGCCCGCTGAATTTATTTGAAAGTTTTGGCCGCTATGGTGGTTATACCGCCGGCATCGCCACCGGTTTACTGGGATTTTTACAGATATTCTGGGATCCTAACCGCCAGACCATTCAGGATAAAATTGCTGAAACCCTGGTGTTGTATCGTCCGCCCGGCGCCGTGCCTATTCCTCAGTTAATTAGTGAACATCACGAGCCGGAGCAGGCATGACCCTGCGACTGGCACTGTTAGCTGCTGGCTGTGCCAGCCGTTATGGCGGCAACAAGTTACTCGCAGTGCACCCGGCCAGTCAGCAACCGCTACTTCACCATGTCATTAGTGAATATATAAAAGCAGGGTTCACAGATATCGTAGTGCTTACCGGCTATTGGCATAACGCTATTTGTGAAACACTGCCCACCGGCGTTACCCACCACTATGTAGACGACTGGCAGGAGGGAATGGCTGCCAGTGTGCGCACGGCTGCAGCGCTTGATTTAACAGGTTACGATGGACTAATGATTGGGCTTGGCGATCAGGCCGGTATCAGTGCAGAATTAATCAGCTCACTGACGACAGACTATGCCAGCAACCCGGTTATCACGGCTACAAACTGCCAGGGGATCATTGGCCCGCCAGTCATATTTCCACCCCAATCACTAACTGTACTAAACCAACTACAAGGCGATAGCGGTGCCGGTAAGTATCTCAGAAAGCTGGCGTTAGTGTCTCCCGACAGCATTCAGACCAAGCGTATTAACTCGTTGACCGACATCGATTATCCGGCTGATTGGCAAAAGCTCGATTGATTTATCAGAACCCAGCCCTATATCTGGAGAATGAATCAAGCCAAATCAAATTATGCATTAAGCTCTGCCATCCTGCCGGTGGTAATAGCCGTTGCGCTGCTCTGGGTAATCCAGTCGGCAGGGGTATTGTTTGAGCTGCCGTTAAATGTGCTGGGTGTTATTCCGCATGACTGGAGCCGGTTGTACGGGGTAGTCACTTCAGCACTGGTACATGGCTCTTATGAACATTTGTTTAATAACACGCTGCCGCTTATCGTACTGGGCGCCATGCTGCGCTATGGCTACCCCAATTCCCGTTTAAAAGTACTGATATTTGCCTGGGTAGGTTCGGGGCTGGGCGTGTGGTTGTTTGGCCGCGAATCGGTGCATCTGGGCGCCAGTGGTGTTAGTCACGGCTTGTTCTTCTTTTTATTTACGGTGAGCTTGCTGCGCAAAGACAAGCGTTCGGTAGCGCTGATGATGATCGCCTTTTTTATGTACGGCGGCATGATCATGTCGATCTTCCCTCGCGATCCCGGCATTTCTTACGAAGCCCATTTCTTTGGTGCATTAGGTGGCGTAGTGGCAGCCCTGATATTCTGGCGCCATGATCCTAAACTGGCCGAAAAACACTATCAGTGGCAGGATGAAGTGCCGGAGCGGGATGATCCGGTTATTGGCGATTTATGGCGGCAGGCTCGTTATCCCGAAGGGCCTGCGGAGCCGGCTAAGTCAGACGCTGACCCCGAGTACAGAGACCGGACAGGGCACGATGGGGCGCATCACAACATCGACCGCCACGGCCATCACCGCTATCACTAACTGACAGCGGTCACACTTAGACCAAAATAATCACTGATCCCGGCCAGAATATTGGTGGTAGCCAATGAGGCCAGAATAAATCCCATCACACGGCTGATGATACTGGCACCGGCACTGCCAATAAGCCGGATAATAACCGACGATGCCAACATAAGTACCAGCGTAATCAACAGCACAATCATCATCATGGCGGCCGTCTGCGCCTGTTCCCACAGCGTATACACGTTATTTTTGGTAAGCAGCACTGCCGCCAGCATGGCGCCGGGACTGGCGATCGATGGCACGGCAATAGGAAAAACGGCAGTTTCACGAATGGTGGCCGCCATCTTAATTTCCTGTTCGGGCTTACTTTCACCAAAAATCATCGTCAGCGCAAAAATAAACAGCACAATGCCACCGGCTATCTGAAAAGCTGCTAACGGTATATGCATCGCGGTTAAGATGATTTCACCGGCAACAATGAAAAACAACAGTATTGCACTGGAAGCCATAAAAGCGATTAGTGCGATAAGGCGGCGTTGTACCGGCGTATGCTGTTTGGTGGCTGCAATAAACACCGGCAGGGTGCCGATGGGGTCGATAACCGCGAAAAAGTAAATAAGTACCGGAATAAAGTCGATCACAGGTTATAACCAGCGCGGCACCAGGTTTTGGTAAGCCAGATAGCGGTCTTTGTAGCGGGCATTTAAAAACACTTCCTCTAATTGCGTTTGCTTTCTAAGTGCTGCCAGTCCAACTAGCATGCACACCAAACTAAACAGACTCGGTAAAGCCAGAAAAAAGCCAACCTGAGCAATGGCAACGCCGATGTAGCCTGGATTACGGCTGATGCTATACAAACCCTGCTCAATCAGGGCGTGGTCGTGATGGTTAACAATGCCACTGCGCCATTGCTTACCCAGTGAGAAATTGGCGCCCACGGCAAGTGCAAAACCAACCAGCAAAAAGCCAGCCCCAGACCATTGCAATGGCACTATGAGCAGCCATTCGAAAGGCACCAGATACTCAAATGCCACTGGCTGGAAGGCAACCACAACCGTTACCAGCCAGATGGTGGCGCGAAAGACTCTGAATGCCAGGTGATTCCACCAATGGCAACTGTAAGTGGGCCCCATAGAAACAACGGGCTGGTGCGTGCGTTTTTTATACAGAATTAGTGCGGTGTAAAATACCGCTACAAAGGTAAAGAAGCCCGCCAGAAAATACCGCAGCAGGAAAAAATCTTCCATACACCACTCCCATGTGAAACTGCATATATGATTACGTAATAATGTCCGGCGTGCAATTCAGGTTAGCCCAATGACACCTCGTTTCAACTCAAGCCGGGGCGGATTCGAGCCTTTTTTGCACAATGTACAGTCTGTACCCGAGCATAATAGCGGCGCTGGTCAAGCCGGCAATAATACCTATCCAGAAGCCATCGGCTGCCATGGGTTCGCTGCTGAGCCAGTCTGTGCGACCTAAAATGACGCCAATGGGCAGCCCAATCAGCCAGTAGGCACAAAAGGTAATATAGAACATGGCTGTTGTGTCTTTGTAGCCCCGCAAAGCGTTGGCAGAAATTACCTGTATGGCATCAGAAAACTGGAACAAAGCTGCGTATATTAACAGCTGTGATGAGATAGCAAATACCGCCTCGTTACTGGTATAAAGGCTGATGATCAGTCCTTTGGCCAATAGCGTAAAGGTAGCGGTTAAACAGGCCACGCTCAGACCAATGACAATAGCACTTTTTACTGCCACACGAGCCTGGCGAATTCGGTGCTGACCCAGCCGGTAACTGACACGAATGGAAATAGCCATGCCCATACTAAGCGGAAACATAAACATTAACGCCGAAAAGTTTAGGGCAATTTGATGGGCAGCCACAATGTTGGCGCCAAACGGGGCCAGCAACAGCGCTATCACCGCAAACAACGTCACCTCAAACAATACCGTCATGGCGATCGGCAGACCAAGCCGAAACGTTTGTGAAATGGTGCGCCAGTGCGGTTTATGCCAGTGAACAAATAACTGATAACGGCGCAACCGGGGCGCCAGCGTAATATAAATTAAGGTAGCGATGGCCATTGCTACAAACACCAGCGCCGTGGCGACACCACAACCCGCACCGCCCATGGCTTCGATACCAAAGCCGCCGTAAACAAACAGGAAGTTTCCAGCGATATTTACCGCCAGACCAATAACCGTAATGATCATACTGGGTTTAGTGTGGCCCAGCGCTTCACAGTAATTACGTGACCATTGATACAGCGCAAAGGCCGGAAATGCCAGAAACACGTAGTACACATACTCGGCCGTGATCCCGGCAAGATTGGCTTCCATGGGAAACAAGTTCACAATACTTCTGGCGTAAAACGCGCCAAACAACGGCACAATACTCACAAGTAACAGCAAATAGCCGGCTTGCTGGGTGGCATTAGCCACATCATCGGTGCTTTTAGCGCCGTGTAAGCGGGCGATAAGCGGCGGGATCGCCAGTGCAATACCCTGGATAAAGCTCATGATAGGGATAGAAATACTGAATCCCAGCGCTACTGCGGCCATGTCTACGGCGCTGTAGCGCCCGGCGATAATCGTATCGCTAACGCCCATCAGCATTTGCGTAATTTGCGCAATCAGTAACGGCCAGGCCAGTTTAATAAGGCGGCGGCTTTCCAGCGCCGTACGTGGCGATATTACCATCATTAGCCCAGTTTACCGGCAATAGAAAAAGGCTGGATCTCTACCCAGTCGCCGGTCTTCAGCCCATCAGCTTCGGCCGGGATCAGCATGTAGCAGTTTGCCTTGCTAAAGCTGGTCATCACCCCGGAACTTTGTTTGGCCAGTGGCGTAACGATAAGCGTGCCATCTGCATTCTGGCTGAACATCGCGCGCTGGAAATCCAGCCGTCCGGCGCGACGTTTAATATCGCGGGTAATTTGTGCTTTGAGGGTGAGGCGATGGCCGTTACCCAAACCGGTTTCGCCCTGCAAATGGCGGATCACCGGTACCACTAATTGTTCGGTAGTAACGCAGGCCGAAACCGGATTACCCGGCAGGCCGCAGAATACCGCGTTGCCTAAGCGGCCAAATGCAAAGGGTTTACCCGGTTTGATGGCGACTTTCCAAAAGCCAATCTCGCCGAGTTCATCGAGCACGGGTTTAACAAAATCAGCATCGCCCACTGATACACCGCCGCTAGAGATGATCACATCACAGCTTTGCTGTGCCTCCTGCAAAACCTGCTTCAGGGTTTCCGGTTCATCTGCCACAATCCCAAAATTGTTAATTTGTACCTGCCAGTTTTGCAATAAAGCGGCTACACCGGTGCGGTTTGACTCGTAAATCTGGCCGGTGGCGAGTGGGTTACCGGCTTCGACTAATTCATCGCCGGTGGCAAGCAGGCCAATCGTAAGCTGACGATAAACGTCTACTGAAGCGAGGCCCAGTGAGCTCAATAACATGGTGTCGGTGGCCGTTAAGCGATGCCCGGTATCAAACAACTGGTCACCCCGGGCGATATCGCTGCCGGTCTCACGAATATTGGCCAGTTCGGCGGTATCGGTTTGCAATGTAATGGTGTCGTCTTCCCGGCTAACATTTTCCTGAATGATCACCGCGTCACAGTCGGCCGGAATAGGGGCACCGGTCATAATACGCACACACTGGCCGGGTAATACTGTTGGCGACTGACTGTCACCAGCAAAAACGACACCGACTACCTCGAGCGTATTACCCGCCTTGCCATCGCTGTTTTTAAGCGCATAACCATCCATCGCAGAGTTATTGCAGGGAGGCACGTTAATAGAAGCGACTACCGGAGTGGCCAGTACCCGGCCAACGGCCGCTTTTACATCTGCTTTTTCGCTAACGCTTACCGGTTGCGTCTGACTGAGCATGGTAGCGATTGCATCGGATAATGATAACCAGGGAGAATTTGACATAAGGCACTGACTCAACAAAATTTGCTGCGGAGTATAGCACTATCACGCGCGAGTTTTACATGCATGCTTCCGCGCGCTTTCATTCATTGGCGGAGTGGTTATACCATTTGCTTATGATGGCCAGGATCTCGGCTTCTTTAAAAGGTTTGCTTAAGTGGTCGTTCATGCCCGAAGCAAGCGCTTTTTGTTTGTCTTCAAACATGGCGGCGGCAGTGAGGGCGATAATTGGCACCGCATTGCCCAGCTGGCGGATCTCACGGGTAGCGGTGTAGCCGTCCATCACCGGCATCTGTACATCCATTAATACAATATCAAAGGTTTTCTCGCGTACTTCATCGACGGCTTCCTGACCGTTATTTGCAAGGGTGATATTGATACCCAGGCCAGTGAGCTGTTCTTTTATGACTTCCTGATTAATGAGGTTGTCCTCCACCACCAGAATGTTTGCAGGCCCCGGCAGTTCCACTTCCGGGGTACTACTGGTAAGGTTATGGTAATGATCCCGTTGTTCGGTAGTTGCTACAGTAACCGGCACGGTAAAGGTAAACTCGGAGCCTTTGCCTAACTCGCTGCTCACATTTAACTCACCTCCCATGGCGGTGGTCAGGCGATGGCTGATGGTCATTCCCAGCCCGGAGCCGCCATAAACCCGGCTGGTGGACGAGTCGGCCTGAGTAAAGGCCTCAAATAATACCGCCTGTAATTCCGGACTCATTCCGATCCCTGAGTCCTGAATATGGCAGCAAAGCAGGTTATTACCATTACTGTCTTCCTGTTGCTCGACCATCATGGTAACGCTTCCCTCGTGAGTAAACTTAATGGCATTACTCAACAGGTTGGCCAGTACCTGTTTAATACGCAAAGAATCGCCCACAAAGTACGCCTGGGAGATTTTGCCAAAGCGGCAGGAGAAACTAAGCCCTTTGCTTTCCGCCTGACCACGGAATAAATCATCGAGTTGACCGATAATTTCACGCAGCGAGAAAGTTACCGACTCGAGATTCATCTTATTAGCCTCAATTTTAGAAAAATCGAGAATATCGTTGATGATACTCAGCAGCAGTTCGCCTGCCTGGTGGATTTTGTTAAACCGGTCTTTCGCCTGATCCGGCGTGTGATCTTTAAGGCCAAGCCGGCTAAGGCCCAGAATGGCATTCATGGGTGTTCTGATCTCATGACTCATGTTGGCCAGAAATTCACTCTTGGCGCGGTTTGATTTCTCGGCCTGTTGCATAGCTTCGTTTTGTCTTAGTTCTGAGAGGACCAGGCGCTGGTTAGTAAGCGAGAGCTCTTTGGTACGTTTATCTACTTCAAATTCTATTTCATCGGTGTAGCCGGCCACGATGATCATAAACCAGCCAAGCAGACCTGCAAACAAAGTGGCACTGGCGAGTAACAAATGTACTCCCCAGGGTTGATAGATAAAGATACTTTCGTTGGCGATATACAGTACCCAGCTTCTGGCCCCCAGCGATATTTCGTAGCGATTAAGCAGGGGAAATTCCTCGCTAAGCTGTTGCTCATCAACACTGGCGGAAGATAACCGCTGTTGCTGCGCAGCGGTCAGGTTTTTACTGTACAGGATGCCGGACTCGATACCGGCCATGGGATCCATCAACAAGATCGCTTTGTTATTTGCTGCCTTGCTAAAAGCCAGTGACGCCAAATCCTGCGCGCGAATAACGCCGGTGGCATAACCGTTTTGCAAGCTATTTTGCTGCTCAGATTTAACTGGCAGAAACAGTAATACTCCAGCTTGCTGGCTGTCGTCCTGTACCAGCATGATAGGGGGAGTGGGGTAGATCTGTTCGGTTTCCCAGGCAACCTTTAGGGCTTCTTTGCGGGACGCCTGCGAGTACACATCGTAACCCAGGGCTTTTATGTTGTTTGCAAAAGGCTCAATAAAGCTCACCACAACATGCAAAGGGCGCTGCGCAAAGGGGATAAGCTCGCCGTTAGCATTACGCTCAGTGATGGCAAATTTGTGGCTGGGGTTCTCTGTCGAATAGCTACGTTGAAGCCGGGCCTGAAGCTGGTGAACGTTATCGCCACTTACTCGGATATTCCAGGATAACCCCTGTAAAACCGGGTTTTCATCAAGAATTCTGGCGGTAAAGCGGCGAAATTGCGTAGGCGTTAGATTGGGTTCGGCCTTTACCAGACCAGCAACCGAGTACAGGATGTTAGTCGCATTGCTGACACTGGCTTCCAGATTATTGGCCAGAGTACTCGCATCGTTATTAAACTCGGCGGTTTGCTTGTTGCGCTCTTCGTTGATGGCCAGTGTACATAATACGGCAGCAGACAATGTAAACCCAGCCAGTGATGCAATAGTAAAACGACTGCGGGGAAAAGGTGTAACCGCAAGGCGGGGAAACAAGGATAAGAGCCAGGGCAGGGTGAAAATAACCCCGATGGCATCGCCCGTCCACCAACTTAACCAGGTAGACAGCAGGTTCTCCTCGCTGATGATGCCTTGTTGCAGCAGTAACAGTACGCTTAAGGTACAGCCTACCAGCGTGCTCAGCACAGCGGTAATAAACAAGAATCGAAAAATCACCGCGGGCTTACGGTAGGTCATGGGTAAGCCAACAAACCGCCGCACCAGTAAATATCCAACATGGGCCTGTAACGTTGCATAAAGCGCCAAGAGGATTGGTATCAGCCAATAATAAATTTCAGTGCCGCTGCTTATTCGAATGTAGACACTGATACTAAAGGCACCGATAAATACACCCGGTAATGCGCGTTGGCCAAAGGCTAAGACTGCGGCCAGGGCGAGGCCAGCGGCAGGCCAGATAATGGTAGCAAAACCTGGTGGCACCGCCATTAACTGACCGATATAACCCAGCAGAAAATAGGCAACAGCGGTAATTAATATAACTTCAACAGTAAGCCAGCGTTGCCGGATTGATTTGGTGGGTGTCTGCATAGGCCTCGTTGGCTAATTGTGGCTGATTAGCAAAGATAACAGGAAAGTGCATGGTTTAGAGTCTAACAGATAAGTGCTGGTTCGCTATGCGCGAGGTGATTTATTTCGAGTAAACCAACAATTTGCGGGATTCAGGACAGGAAAACAGGGCTAACATGGTAAGCGGACCACCGACGTCAGAACGACTAGCACCATAGACAATCAATAGTCATTCGGTTTGATAAATATTGACTAGCCGTTGGAATAAATTAACTAGCTGCCAAGGTTGAAGAAAACACCTACTGACAGTTCAACCCAGAGATAAAGAAACGCGAGCAACACGAGGCTGGCTGCGATAAATCGTGCCGGACGTGATACGTATCGATAAGTAACCAATAAGGCACTGCCGGTGATAAATAGCAGGCTGCCCATTACCACGAAGTCTGATACCGACCAGTTAACCTGTGCGGTAAACAGGCCTGCAATAAAAGGGATGAGCAATAACCCAAGCGTAGCTGCGGCGACATGTTTGAATGATAGCTGAGTTGAGGGGCTTAAAGTAAACGTGCTCATGATGATCTCCCGAATTACCAGTTAGTAATTTATAGCAAAATGTTGCCAATGCCTACAGGTTTAAACTTTCAGGCACGGTGGGGTGTTTAGCTACGTGGATGATACATTGACATTGTGACGAAAAATAGTACTTTAGTTATAGTAAAAGTAACTTGAAGCCAGGAAGGCGGGTTTGTTAACCAAACTAAAGTTGTTGTCTTTATTTTCTTATCCACACCTCTACCGGTTAATGCTCTGGCTTTGGGCAGTTTTTTCGGTTTTTATCATTATTGCTTTTGTGCGCTTTCTCGCTCTGGCAGATGAAAACAATGTGACCTCTATCCACTATGATCAACTGATACAGATACTCACTACGCTGGACGTGATTAGCATGTTAGCGCTGCCGGATTTCTGGCTAATCAGCCTATCAGCTGAAGCTGGTAACACCGCAATGTTTCTGGGCGGTTACAGCGCCGTATCACTGCTCATTTTTAGTGCTGGCCTTTACACCTACCATAAAAACATCGAAGCGCTGAGCCGCCGACAGGTTTTTATGTTGTTAATTTGCGCAGGTTGGGCTCATTTATTGTTGGCCAAGTGCATATTGATGTTCAGCATTCCGCTTAAACTTACCGGGCCTGTTATAGCGGTAGGGACACTTTCAGTGCTGTATTTTTCTCTGTTAGCGTTAATTTTTGATACTTACCTTGGTTTACACGGGAAAACATTATGAGCCGGTGGGTAGTACTTTTAAGCGCTGGCCTGATGTCATTTAGCACTAACGCAGACTCTGTATGGCGACCCATCGCCATCCACGCTACCATGCTGGCCATGGTGCTGTTTATTAATCTGGTTTTTCTGGGTGGTCTGTACGTGTTGTCGATCATCAAAGGTAAGCGTCACCGCGCTATACTCGAAACCCAGGTTCAGGAAGCTCAGATAGACTTTTTAACCCAGGTACTTAACCGGCGGGGTTTTGAGCGTCGCATTGCCGATAAACGGCAATTACAGGGTTATATCCTGATAGTGGACATCGACGACTTTAAGCGAATAAATGATAAGTATGGCCATCACGCCGGCGATTTGATCCTGCAAAATGTGGCAGCCCGACTAAAAGAAGCGCTGCGGGAAGAAGATATGATTGCCCGCTTTGGCGGCGAAGAGTTTGTGATTTATGCAGCATTACAAAATAAGCAATCGGCAGAAGAGCTATCCCGCCGCCTGGTAACCAGTATAAGCGCCGACAAATATCAGTTACCGGGTGTAGACGAACCACTAAGCGTTACCATAAGCGTAGGTGTAGCAAGTGTACTTGATTCACTAAACGTATCGGATGTGACAACCCGAAAAGGCGTGTTAAGCAGCGCATTTAAAAGTGCCGACAGCAATCTGTACAAAGCGAAGCGGTTAGGGAAAAACCAATCGGTGATGACTTAATAGCTGTTTGAAACGGAGTATTTATGCCGCAAGTAGGGAAGATGCGAATAAGTCCCCGATGTGAGATCATAGCTGCATAGTAAATCACAGCCATTACCGCCCATGAGCCAACAGTTAACTTTTGCCGATAGTGAGTTTTCCAGCAAGCGCCGCCAGACCTGTAAAGAGCTATTCTTATCCAGAATGGATAACCTGCTGCCGTGGCCTCAACTGCTGGAAGTGATTGACCCTTTTATCCTAAATCAGGCAATGGCAGACGTCCGTACGCGCTTGAGACCATGTTTCGCATTCATTGTATGAGTCCTCGCCAACTCTGTTTTTATTCATACTGTCTGTCAATATTTTACTTATAGTCATGCCCCTGTACGCTGTCATCAAGTCCAGGTGGTTTTCGCCGAGCATTAAAAAGGCTCCCTGAGGAGCCCTTCATTAGTTATTGGCTTTTACGGTATTCTTCGTAATCCATGTTGCTGAGCCAAACCGTTTGGTATGGCTTTAATTGCACAAAGCCCAATACATCTTCTATCTGGTCGCGGGTGATCAAATCAATCCAGTTGTCGGTGCCAATCAGATTCAGATCGGATAACAAAATAGATTGTTCTTCATCTGTCACGTTAGAAATACAGAAAATGCTTTGTCTGCGATTCAGGCTCTGACGCCAGTAACCAAACAGTGATGGGCCCAGCTGTAAGGTAAACTGCGTAGCATTAGGGTGGAAAGCTTCCTGTGCCTTACGGATGCGGATCAACTGCGACAACCGTGTTAGCACCTTATGATGTTGCGAATAAGGTGAGTCCAGCTGTGATTCCAGTTCAGAGTAATCCCAGCGTTTGCGGTTAATCGAACGGTTCTGGCCGGTATTCGCCACTTTATCGTAGTCGTTGGAAGTACCCAGTAGGCTGTGAATATACAGCCCTGGAATACCTTCCATACCAAGCATCATTGCGTGAGCACACAGGAAACGGTCGACCTGGAATTTATCCGGGCCTTTTACCGTGCCTTGCATGGCATCAAACAACGTAATGTTGATTTCGTAAGGTTTTTGCTGGCCATGCTCACTGGAACGCCACGAAATGCGGCCACCAAAGTTTTGCATCGACTGCACCAGCGTACCAATCTCCTCGTCGCTCAGCAGGCCTTCTGCCGGGCGTAACCCAATCCCGTCGTGGGAGGCAATAAAGTTAAAGTAGGTGGTACCGTTCTGCGCTGGTGGCATACTCATCATCCAGCTCTTAAGGTAAGTACAGTCACCGGTGACCATGGTATTCACCAACAGCGGCGGCAGCGAGAAGTTATAAATCGCGTGGGCTTCGTTAGCGTTACCAAAATAGGTCAGGTTCTCGCGATTGGGAATGTTGGTCTCAGTAATAATAATAATACTGGGATCCACATGCTCAATCAGCGTTCTCATCAGGCGGATTACTTCATGGGTTTGCGGCAGGTTTATACATTTAGTGCCAATGATTTTCCATAAAAAGGCCACCGCATCCAGGCGGAATAACTTGGCGCCGTTATCAATGTAATGCTTGATGATTTGAATAAAGGTGATCAGTACCTTGGGATTTCTAAAGTCAAAATCCACCTGGTCATGGCTGAATGTACACCACACGTGTTGGGTGCCGTTTGCCGTTTCTGTTTCACGCAGTAACGGGCTGGTGCGCGGGCGCGTCACATCGGTTAAATCTGCCGTGGGATCGGCAGTTAAAAAGAAGTCGCTGCCCGGGCCTTCGCCTTTGATAAAGTTGTCGAACCACATACTGCGCGAGGAGCAGTGATTAATTACCAAATCAAACATCAGGCCGTATTCCGCCGCAATGCGGTGTACGTCTGACCAGGTACCCAATGATTCGTTTACACTTGAATAGTTTATTACCGAAAAGCCGTCATCAGAACTAAACGGGAAGAAGGGCAGGATATGGACTTTGTTAACGGTGTTTTTGCAGTAGGTATGTAAAAACCTGAACAGCGTAAACAAGGGTGACTCATGTTCGTTGATCACGCTGTCTCCGTAGGTGATCATCACGATATCCTGCTCATCCCAGTAGTTTTTGTGCGGCTCGGGGATCACTATGTCATCTTCCTGGTTCAGGCCGATCGTGTTCATCAGCTCTGTGGCCAGCTCGCCAATCGGCGTGCTGGTTACCACATCTGCATAGATAAACTGAAGATGATGACTAATTTTTTCGTGTAAGTAATCCCAGCGTTTTGTCATTGATTATCCTTTAAATTCTTCTGTGTCAGCTTCAACCGCTTCGAGCAGGCGATCAAGAATGTCGGGTACCGCACTGGTTACTCGGTTCCAGCTTGGAATAAATGGCGTTTCCATTGGATTTTCCAGGAAATGCTGGCCGGCTTTCATAATATTACTGGCAAACATTTCCACCGCTTTTTCTTCGCTGTGAATGTCCAGAGACAGGCCGTTCATAACCGCATCGTTGTGATAGGTCTCAATAAAGTCCAGTGCGATACGGTAGTAAGTGGCTTTAATCGAGCGGAACATTTCATTACTGAATGACTGCCCCTGGGTTGCTAATTTACGGAACAGGGCTTTGGTAATGTCGATAGACATTTTAGATAAGCCGCCTTGTTCGTTATTCAGCGACAGGTCCTGGTGTTTATGGTCGTAGGTCTCGGCGATATCGGCCTGACATAACCGGTTGTGCGAATAGTTACGGTGCATTTCCGACAGTACGCCAATTTCCAGACCCCAGTCACTCGGGATACGAATATCGTTGAGCACGTCGCGACGGAAAGAGAACTCACCGGCTAACGGGTAGCGGAAGCTGTCCATAAATTCGATGTATTCGTTGTCACCCAGCGTGCGCTTGAGTGCGCGCAGCAGCGGAGTTACCAGTAAGCGTGATACGCGGCCATTGATCTTACCGTCGGCGACCCGGGCGTAATAGCCCTTACAGAACTCATAGTTAAACTGTGGGTTGGCTACCGGGTAAATCAGGCGAGCCAGTAGGTCACGGTTATAGGTAATAATATCGCAATCGTGTAAGGCCACGGATTCGGCTTTGTTTGAGGCCAGAATATAGCCCATGCAATACCAGACATTGCGGCCTTTACCCAGTTCCTTTGGTGCCAGATCAAGAGCCTGAAGCTCTTCATCAATGGCTTTTAATCGTGGGCCATCATTCCATAAAATACGGTGGTGTTGCGGCAGGCGGCTGAAAAAGCCCTGGGCATGGCGGTACTGGTCCAGGTTGGCCCGGTCCAGTCCGATAACAATTTCAGACAGGTAAGGGACATTCGTTAGTTCGTCAACGATGTGGCCCAATGCCGGTCCTTCAAGCTCTGAAAACAATGATGGCAGGATAAGTGCCATCGGACGTTTCTGAGAAAAGCGTAACAGCTCAGCTTCGAGTGCTTCAGTCGAGCGGCTGGCGAGATTGTGTAGCGTTGTCACGACACCGTTTTGGTAAAAATCGGCCATGTGTCCTCCTAATCTTTCAATGAAAGCAATTGTGTAAGCGTTTCTGTCCAGCCCTCAGGGCCAAGTTTTGTGCTGGTATATACGTTATCTTTTTTATCCAGTGGGGGAGGTTCATGCGTGGGTGACGCGATACGCACGGCAATATCGGCAGCTTCCATCATGGCGATGTCATTTTTGCCATCACCTAATGCAATAGACGTTGCAGTAACCGCCGATTGACGTCGATACTCCTCCATAAACCAGCTCAGTGCTTTACCTTTAGTACAGTCTCCGGAAATATGGATGAAACGCCCGCCTTCCAGCGGTGTCGCGCCACGTTCTCTGACTGACTCGATAAATTCGGCTTTGCGAATATCACTACCAAGCCACATTACCGGTTCGCCAAATTGGCGTTTGGCTGCTAAGCGGGCTTCATCCTCGCTCAAACCGGTGGCAGCCATTAAATCTTCGGTGCTCATTTCGCTGAAGTGAGTAAATTCACCAGCGAAATCAGCTTTAACAATTTCAAGTAATTTTAACCAGTAGCCCTTTGACGAAATAAAGGACTTACACCAAAAACCGTCCTGCCAGATGGTACCGGCCGGTTTTTGTTTAAAAAAGCCGTGTGGAATATAAGCCGCTGCGCCGTTCTCAACCACAAACGGGCCGTTTAAACCGATCTTTTCCCGTAGCTCGGTCATCTCTGCAAAGGTTTTACTGGTATTGGGTATCACCGGTATTCCGCGCTCCGCCAGTGCATTCAGGGTGGGCTGGGCGGCGGCAAAACTATAGGTATGATGATCCAGCAACGTGCCGTCCATGTCAGTAAAGATCACAGTACTTGATTGATCCATTAAACAGCCTTTTCTACATGAGTGATTTGACGGGTTTCGTCCAGATGGTAAACGTAATTACACTGCTGCGGCAATGTTTCCAGACTCTGCTCTGTTAAGCGTTGATAATGCTGTATAAACCGTTCGATTTCCAGGTCGGTCATAATGCCACTGTGCGCTTCAGATGAACCCAGTTTAGCAGCCAGTTTGTGTTCCTGCTCTTTTCGCCAGTTATATACCTGATCAAAAGAGGGCGCTTTGAGCATTACCCAGAAAGACATTTGTTCAAACAGGGCCTGGTATGAATCTGCCAACTGTTTATTAACGTAATTACGCCAGGTACCTAATGGATCTTCATCACGCTCCAGTGCATTAACCGGCTCAGCCAGCTGGGCTTTGGTTTGTGGTTTTACGCCCCAACACCAACCTTCTACCAACACAATGTCTGGCGGCGAATGGATAACCGGCCAGTCAACCACCGGAAAAGGGTTGTCGATGGCTTTATTAAAGCGTGGAATCGAGACAGTGCCATAGCCTCGTAGGCGGTCGAAGGTAGTCTGGGCCAGTGACACATCGTGGGTGCCGGGCACGCCCCGGGTAGCCAGTAACGGGTGGACTTTTATGGCCAGCGCGTTGCGACTCGATTTATCCAGATAAAAATCATCGAGCGATAACGACACCACATTGAGCTTTTTAAACTCGCTCAGATAGAACACTAAAAAGTCACACAGCGTTGATTTTCCCGAGCCCTGGCAACCATTCACACCAACGAAAAATGGCTTCTTTGCACTATTTTGGTGCTCATGGATTTCATCTGCTAATGGGATGAACCATTTTTGTGCAATGTCGCGGTAGCTCTCTGGAAGTTGATGCACCGCAAGAAATGTAGAAATGTCCATAAAGCTGCCTTAGTTATTGATGATTCGCACAGCATACTTGTAATTTTGTTACAACATTTGTGCCAATTCAGTCGATAATTACTGCTTAACGCTCCCTTTTGGTTATGATTGCACAAAAAGCGATCGAATGCAGGTGTCAGCATGCTTTAAGAATCGGTTTATCCCTTATTCGCTATAATCACTGCTCGTTTAGGGGCGGGGTAACCCTCAATCGTTTTAGAAGGGTCATTCGGGTCAAGAAAATCCACCAGGGAATGGTTGGTCATCCAACTTGTAGCGCGCTGCTCATCGGTGCTGGTGACGCACTCATCCACAACCTGACAGTCGGTAAAACCAAGCCGCTGCAGCCACACTAACAGCGCCTTAGAGCTGGGTAAGAACCAGACATTGCGCATTTGCGCGTACCGCTCGCCCGCCATTAATACGGTTTGTTCGTCACCATCAACCACCAGGGTTTCCAGCACTAACTGGCCGCCTTTGCGTAATTGTGATTTAAGCTGCTGTAAAAACTCCATGGGGTCGCGGCGATGATAAAGCACGCCCATCGAAAAGACCGTATCGAATGCGCCCACCGGCTGCATCTGTTCAATACCCAGGGGTAAAAAGTGCACTGGAGCCTGGCCGATAAAATGCTTAATTGCTAAGAACTGAATCAGGAATAACTGGGTAGGGTCGATACCGTAAACGCCGGCGGCGCCTTCACCATGCATGCGCCACAGGTGGTAGCCACTGCCACAGCCTACATCCAGCACCTGTCTGCCGGCCAGTGGTGCCAGGTGTGGTAACACCCGAGCCCACTTCCAATCGGAGCGCCATTCGGTATCAATGTGGATGCCATGAACGTGATAAGGCCCCTTACGCCATGGCATAAACTGGCGCAGTAACCCTTCAATCTGCTTTTGGGTGTAGGTATCGATGTCTGCTTCGGTACCTATAGTGACAGACTCTTTAAAGTCGAGTGTACTGGCCTCAGTGGCTGGCAGTTTGGCAACTAGCTTTTGCCACTTTTTAAACTCACCATGTAGCGCTGTACTGTACCACTCATCCATTTGCCGGGGCAGGGTATTTAGCCAGTGTGACAAAGGTCCGTTTAGCAGATCTTTATAACAGCTGTGAAAGAGTTCAGATGCAGACATAAATAGTTAACCCGGGTTATTTAATTGCCACCAGTGACATAAAGTTAAAACAGCGATACCACATTACCACATCAGCAAAGCCCGCTTCTTTGAGCCGTGCCTGATGAATATCAAAGGTGTCGATAAGCATGACATTTTCAAGCGCCGCCCGCTTCTGGCTGATCTCAAGCTCGCTGTAACCGTTCTGGCGTTTAAACTGCAGGTGCAAATCATTGATTACCTCGTTGCCACGGTCATCATCGTGGCGAATTTTCTCAGAAATAACAAAAATGCCGCCCGGTAGCAGGCCTTCGTAGATTTGCTTAATAATAGCAGCGCGTTCCGGTGGGGGAATAAACTGCAGGGTAAAATTCATCACCGCCATAGACGCATTCGAAATGTCTTGTGATTGCGCAAATCCCTGCTTTACGGTGATTGGGTTGGGCAACTGAAAGGCCTCAACTTTGCGCTGACAACGCTCAACCATGGCCGCCGAGCTGTCCACGGCAATAATGTTGCAGTGGTCTTCGGGGCAATGGCGTGACACCGAAAATGACGCAGCACCTAAAGAGCAGCCCAGATCATACACGTTAGAATTGGCTTTTACGTGGCTGGCTGCCAGCTGACCTATGGTTTCGATAATGGTTTGGTAACCGGGAATAGAGCGGCTAATCATGTCGGGAAATACATCCGCAACGGCATCATCAAACTGGAAATCGCTGACCTGTTTTAAAGGCGAAGCAAACAGATTGTCTTTATTCGACACGATAAATTCTTCTTTAGTAGCAGTCTGGGCGGCAATTTTACCCGGTGGCGGCAGAAAACCAAGCCTGTATATAAAAAAATTCGGTAATACGGCATTCTTTACTTCAATCGTTTAATCTTTAGTATTAACCTATACCGATTGATAATAATGACAGCCACCAAGGCACCGATTTAATGAAGTTTATAATTGCCGACGATCATCCGCTCTTCAGGGAAGCTTTATCAGGCGCGTTATCCCCGCTGTTTGAAGGACTGGAAGTTCTTGAAGCTGAATCGACGGATGCATTAATTAAACTTTTGGCTCGCAGTAAAGATGTTGACCTGCTGCTACTGGATTTATCCATGCCGGGCGCCAACTGGTTCGAAACGCTCGCTACGGTAAAAGAACGTTATCCGGCGTTACCTATTGTGATGGTTTCGGCCAATGACGATATCGATGTAATTTCACAGACAATCACCCTGGGCGCAAAAGGTTACATCACCAAAGCCACGCCAACGAAAATCATTGCAGAAGCCATTAATACAGTGCTTAGCGGTGAACAGTGGCTGCCTGCTGATATTGCTGAAAAAATGACGTTCAACAGTGGCAATATGAACGACATGCTCGAGCGCTTTAAAGAACTTACTCCTAAGCAGGTATTAGTGCTGAAATACGTACGTGCGGGCATGATGAACAAGCAAATTGCCCACGAAATGAATGTTACCGAGGCAACGGTAAAAGCACATATCAGTGCGGCGCTTAAAAAACTGGAAATCAATACGCGCACGCAAGCGGTGCTGTTGATGGACAAGCTTCAGATCAACTGATCCACTGTGATAGACCCGCAGCTTCCTCTGGTGGATATCCACCGTCACCTCGACGGTAATATCCGCCCGGAAACAATATGGGATCTTGCCACCAGGCATAACATTGCACTTCCTGCTAAAGACCTCGACGAACTTCGTCCGTTATGCCAAATCCAGGATAAAACTGCCGACTTACTGGCGTTTCTTTCACGGCTTGATTATGGCATTTCTGTACTTGCAGATACCGACGCCTGTTACCGCATCGCTTACGAAAATATGCAAGATGCCAAACGAGCCGGGCTCGACTACGTTGAGTTAAGATTTTCCCCTTTCTACATGGCGCAATCACATCAGTTAAATGTAGCGGATGTGGTGGAAGCGACCATAGCAGGCTGCACCGACGGCAGTCGTGATTTTGCGATTAAGCATAATTTAATCGGTATCCTGAGCCGTACTTTTGGTACGGATGCCTGCACCTTGGAACTTAACGGTTTGCTGGCACATAAAGACCATATCACGGCACTGGATTTAGCTGGCGATGAGCTGGGTTATCCGGCGCCCTTATTTACCGAACACTTTAAACAAGCCCGGGATGCTGGCTGGCAGATTACGGTGCATGCCGGCGAAGCCGATGGCCCACAAAGCATCTGGAATGCCATTGAACTACTGGGAGCCAGTCGGATAGGGCACTGTGTAGCCGCCAAAGACGATGACAGGCTGCTTGAGTATCTGGTAGAGCACAACATAGGTGTAGAGAGCTGCCCCACATCCAATTATCAAACCGCAACCGTGGTAGATACCGCCAATCACCCGATCAAAGCCTTTTTAGAAGCAGGCGTTGAAGTGACTCTTAATACCGATGATCCGGGTGTATCGGCTATCGATATTGGCGATGAATACCAGGTGGCCAAAGACGTTATTCAGTTAAGTGATGAACAGCTGCGGCAAATTCAGATCAATGGCGTTAACCAGTCGTTTATCTCCGCCACAGAAAAACAGCAATTATTCGAAATGGCTTTAAAGCGCTAGGCTTTGGAGCCTATTTTTTAGTGCAGATAGAATCGAAAAAGGCACCATCTGGTGCCTTTTTTAGTAACGGTCAATGCCGGGCTATCTGATTGCGGCAACCAGCTCTTCCGGCGCAAAATCATCTACCGCGATAATCTTGGCGCGGCCTTTTTCGGTGCGCTTGAGCAGCTCTGCTTCTGCTTCGCTGATTAAATCCTTCGCCAGGGCTTCGTCGGCCAGTTTATCTAACTGGGTAAAGCTGCGTTTTTCGCCCAGAGCACGGCAGATATTGTCGAACACCGGCTCTGCTGCCAGTACATCTTCCAGCGTTTGCTCCAGCTCTCCCGGCAGGCTGCCAGGCTCGCGGGTGAGATACTGGCCCTGTCCAAGGCGGGTTCTGGCAGTACCGGGTTGCTGTAGCAATCTGGCAATTGCATGCTCAGTGGTATCGCTCGGCTTGGATACCCGATGACCAAATGGGATCAGTTTTAACTTTAAAACCAGTCCCAGCCACTTAATCGGGAAGTTATCCAGGAAGTCCATCAGCGAGGTTTCCAGGTTATAAATCAGATCCTGCATTGCCCAGTGAAGAAGCGGCAGGTCTTCATGTTGACGGCCTTCTTCGTCGAAACGTTTAAGGGTAGCACTGGCCAGGTAAATGTAACTTAACAGGTCGCCAAGGCGTGCTGACAAGCGTTCACGACGTTTTAGCGTGCCGCCAAGAATGCCCATAGATAAATCGGTAAGCAACGCCAGGTTAGCACTGTAGCCTTGCAGCAGTTGATAATAGCGGGCGGTGCTGTCTTTGAACGGGGACTGATGGAAGTAACCGCCGGTCAGCGTAAACCAGACGCTGCGGTAAGCATTGGCAAGCGCAAAGCCAATATGGCCAAATACGGCTTTATCGAATGCCTTAATCGCTTCCTGTTCATCAGAAAGTGCGGCGGCTTTTATTTCGTCCAGCACGAAGGGGTGACAACGCATGGCACCCTGACCAAAAATCATCATGTTACGGGTCAGGATGTTAGCGCCTTCTACCGTGATAGAAATAGGCATCCCCTGATAACCACGGCCAAGGTAGTTATTTGGCCCAAGCATAATACCTTTACCGCCATGCACATCCATGGCGTCATTCACGGTAACTCGCGACCGCTCGGTGAGATGATATTTACAAATGGCCGAGATCACCGAGGGCTTTTCACCCAGGTCTACGCCCACGGTGGAGAAGCGGGTTACCGCATCCATCATGTAGGCATTACCGCCGATACGGGCGAGCATCTCTTCTACGCCTTCCATATGTCCGATAGGAAGCTTGAACTGCCGTCTGATACGCGCATAAGCGCCGGTAGACATCGCACAGGATTTGGCGCCGCCAGCAGAGGTTGAGGGCAGGGTAATGCAGCGGCCTACCGACAAACACTCCATCAGCATCCGCCAGCCTTTACCGGCCATGTCTGCGCCACCAATGATGTAATCCAGCGGTACAAAAATATCGTTACCACGTACCGGGCCGTTCTGAAACGGTGTATTAAGCGGGAAGTGGCGTCGGCCAACGTCAAGCCCTTTGGTATCATGCGGAATCAACGCGCAGGTGATACCCAGCTCTTTTTTGCTGCCTAGCAGACCATCGGGGTCGTACAGTTTAAAGGCCAGACCAATTACTGTTGCAACCGGTGCCAGGGTAATGTAACGCTTGTCGAATGTCAGGCGCATACCAAGTACTTCTTCACCTTCCCATTCGCCTTTGCACACAATCCCCTGATCAGGAATTGCACCGGCATCAGAGCCCGCTTCGGGGCTGGTTAAGGCAAAGCAGGGGATCTCATCGCCACTGGCCAGGCGCGGCAGATAATGATTTTTCTGCGCTTCAGTACCGTAATGCTGAAGGAGTTCACCCGGCCCTAACGAGTTAGGTACCCCAACCGTACTTGAGAGCACGGCACTGGTGCCAGCCAGTTTCTGAATAACACGGGACTGGGCAAATGCAGAAAACTCCAGACCACCGTATTCCTTTTTAATGATCATGGCGAAGAACTTGTGTTCTTTCAGATAAGCCCAGACCTCCGGCGGCAAATCGGCGTCTTTATGATTTACCTGCCATTCGTCAATCATGCCACAAACTTTGTCTACCGGTCCGTCGAGAAATGCCTGTTCTTCAGCAGTCAGACGACCCATGGGAATGGCATGCAGTTTCTGCCAGTCAGGGCGGCCGGAAAAGATCTCGCCGTCCCACCACACGGTACCGGCATCAATGGCTTCCTGCTCGGTGGTCGACATCTCCGGCATGACCTTGCGATAAAAGGCCAGCATCGGCTTGGTGAGGTAAGGAATACGGATGGATGGCACCGCAAAAGGGGCCATCACAACAATAAACACGAGCCAGCTGAGCAGCCCTAAAGAACCAAAAATAGTACCAACCAACAGTACGCCGCCTGCAACAATAATGGCATTCATTAAGGGCAGGCGTTGATAGGCGGCCACACACAGTGACAGTATTACCAGTAACACCCAAATAAAATCAGACATTTGTTCTCCTCGTCCAAGTACTCTGTTTTGAGGTCTGACCAGATACCTTAAAGCTATCCTCGCTGCGGCGAAAAATCAAGTTATAGTGTGATGACAACTGGCTGAGGCAGTGTCATAAAATAATGACGAATGACATGACAGGCGTGGATATCGGTAAGACGTGAGAGTGGCATGCACTATGGCATGCCACCAGAAGATTAATCGCTGCGCTTGGTGGAAAAGGCTTTTAAGCGTAAGTCGCCTTGTTCGTCACCGTCTTTAAATTGCTGTAAACGCACCAGCTGGTAGTTTAAGTCCGGTGCAAACCAGGCCAGTGTATAGCGGCTTTTTGACTCGCGTACAATTTCTACTTTAATGGCTTCAATCTTGCCATAGGGTAAATCAACGGTTTCTTTACCCAGTACGCGCATACCGTAATGGCGCTGCTGGCCGCGGTAATTAATAAAGTCGTAACTTAAATTTTCTACTCCCCGTGACAGGCGAATAGGCGCATCAAGGCGGTACAGCTGATTATCCAGCTCGCCCTGCCAGGGCAGCGAATAAGCTTCGTCATCTTTGTTAATTTGGATCTGCCCGCCATCATCGCCAGGAAATTCCACTTTCAGGCTTTTGTCCGGGCCGGTACCGGTGCGTGAGTAGTTATACTGCTGCGGCACCAGGTGATCGCCCTCAACCATAAATATGGAGTGTTCAAAGCGTTTATCCGACAGGAAGAATTTAGAGACTTTAGATTGATAGGTCAGTGAATAAAGACCTTCGGATAATTCTTCCAGTGATATTTTGGCGGAGCCCAGATTATCGTCCCATTTGTAAGCGTAATAAACGGCTTCAAAGGGGGTGATTAGATTGGTGGAGTCTGATGGGGTGGTGTCGGCCAGTGCCGACACACATAATAAGCCTGACAGGAGCGTCAGGGCCAGAGATTTAGTCGTTCGCGTAACCGTTGTCCGGAAGAACTTTACCATCTAATAATGCCTTATTGTTGTTCATTTTAAGCCGGCCACTGCAATACCAGTGAACCACTAGCGGGTAAATACTACGTTCCTGCTCCTGCACCCGTTGGGCGAGGGCATCGGCGTTATCATCTTCAAACACCGGGACTTTACATTGAATGATGACAGGCCCGCCGTCAAGCTCGGGCGTCACAAAATGAACACTCAGGCCGTGTTCATCGTCACCATTATCCAGTGCACGCTGATGAGTATTTAACCCTTTGTACTTGGGCAACAAAGATGGGTGAATGTTCAATAGGCGGCCGCTAAAATGTTCGACAAACTCACTGGTGAGAATGCGCATAAAGCCGGCCAGCACAACGCAATCAGGCTGATAACTGTCCAGGGTGGTCAGTAGGGCCTGATCATAGGTTTCGCGGTCTTCGTACTGTTTGTGATCCAAACAGATGGCTTCGATGCCCGCATTGCGGGCTCGTTCCAGACCATATGCGTCAGGGCGGTTAGAGATAACGCAGGCAATATTCGCATTGATTTTGCCGGCCTCTACCCAGTCGATAATGGCCTGCAGGTTAGAGCCATTACCCGAGATCATGACGCAAATGTTAGGTGTTGTACTCATGTGACTAATTGATCTCAACCTGGTTTTCGCCGTCCAGGTCGGCAATTTCACCTAACAGCCAGGCTTTTTCACCGGCGTCGTTTAACACAGCCAGGGCCGCATCCACATCCTGCTCGTCTACTACCAGGATCAGGCCAACACCACAGTTGAAGGTACGGTACATTTCGTGGGTTTCTACGTTACCGTTGTCCTGTAACCAGTTGAATACCGCGGGCCATTGCCAGCTGTTGGCATCTACAACGGCTTTTTTGTCGTCAGGCAGTACGCGCGGGATATTTTCCCAGAAGCCGCCACCGGTGATGTGCGAGATGGCTGCAACTTTCACGCTTTCCAGTAACTTAAGTACCGATTTCACGTAAATGCGTGTTGGGGCAAGCAGTTGGTCGATAACCGGTGACCCGTTCAGGTCGGCATTTACATCGGCACCACTGACTTCGATGATCTTACGGATTAATGAGTAACCATTAGAATGTGGGCCGGATGAGCCCAGCGCCAGAATTTTCTGACCCGCTTTAACCGTGCTGCCGTCAATCACATCATCGGCTTCTACTACGCCCACACAGAAACCCGCGATATCGTAATCGTCGCCATGATACATGCCAGGCATTTCTGCCGTTTCGCCACCAATCAGGGCACAGCCAGCTTGCTCACAACCGGTGCCAATGCCCGATACCACTGCTGCGGCCGTATCGACGTTCAGTTTGCCTGTAGCATAGTAATCGAGGAAAAACAGTGGCTCAGCGCCCTGAACAATCAGGTCGTTTACGCACATCGCAACCAGATCGATTCCCACGCTGTCGTGACGCTCAAAGTCCATGGCTAAGCGTAACTTGGTACCAACACCATCTGTTCCAGATACCAACAGCGGATTTTTGTATTTTTCCGGCAATGAACACAGCGCACCAAAACCACCTAAACCACCGCGTACTTCAGGGCGGTGAGTGCGTTTGGTAACGGACTTGATACGTTCAACGAGTTGGTTTCCAGCGTCGATATCGACACCGGCATCTTTATAACTTAATGATGTATTTTTTTCAGACACGGGTAAGCCTTGTTGCATGGACTGGTTTGAATGCGCGGATTCTACCAGTATCCGGGGGTAAGTCCAACGTGTATGCAGGGTTTACTTGGTAAATTGCACCAATGTTTAATCACGTGTCTGTATAAATTGTCGCCAGTCAGTCCGCATATTGTTTACCAGAACGCAGATAAGCCAATAATTAAGGTGAAAAACGTGTTTAAATAGATAACAATAAACCGTCCGAAGGGCGTGCACCTTTATTGCGATTAACATGGAGTTTGCGAAGCTTTTGCCCGTAGCAGAATTACTTAATTTACCGAGAAAACTCTCGCAGTTGACGGCCGTCATTACCTTACTGGTAGGTAGTGCCTGGCTCGGCATGGCACACGCCAGTTCCACTGTTGAACTCGGTACCGGCAAGGTATCGGTAGACAACAAGTCCAGCCGCGCACTCAGCAACGGCACCCGCGCAGCGCTTGAACAGTTGCTGGTAAAAATCACCGGGCAACAGGATATCAGTGATTATCAAACCGTTGATGCCATTCGCCGTAATGCCAACCGTTATCTGCGGGCTTACCGCTTTACCGAAGAACAGGGCGAGTTGTTCTTAGTTGCAGAATTCGACCGCGAACTTATTGAAACCGAACTGGTTAAACAAGGCTTGCCTATCTGGGGAAGCCGGCGCCCGGATGCATTGTTATGGCTCGCCATCGAAGATGCCGACGGTGAGCGTCGCATTGTCGACGACGGCAATCAGAGTGAACTGGCCAGGATGACCCGTCGCCAGGCCGAAACCCGCGGCGTGCCTCTGGCCCTGCCGCTGATGGATCTGGATGACACGCTTACTATTAATGGCTACGACGTGTGGGGCTTGTTTCCTGAACAGCTCGTTAACGCAGCCAGCCGCTATAACGTAGATTACGTGCTGGCCGCGCGGCTATATCCAAACCGCACCCGCGAAATTGTGTATCGCGAACCAGAACGCCCGGTATCCACCCGGTTTATTCCTGAACCTTTTAATGTGCCTGCACTGCGAGTCAATGAATTCGGCGAGGTTATCCTACCCTTACCGGCGGAAATGGACGCAATTGAAATGTCTTGGGTAGAAAAAGAATCTGCCAGCGGACCGGTGTTTACCCAGGAAGAGTTTTCCACGGTTGCCGCGCGTGCTAAAAAAGGCCGCTATTCATTGGATTATTTGTATCTGGCCGCCAATCAGGGCGCTTATCAGATCACCCACGACACGCTTATCGGCGATGAACCCGAAGCGCTGCTAACCACTTTTATTAACGACTACGCTAATTACCTCGGTCAGAACTTTTCGATTTTACCTACCGATGGTAATGCCGCGCAGGCAATTGAAATTTCAGTAGGTAATCTGTCGAGCCTGGCGGGTGTGGTTGCGGTACAAAACTATTTAAAGAACCTTAGCGTGACCGACAAAGTCATGCTGGTTAAACAGCAGGGGATGGTGAGTACGTTCCGCCTTAATCTGCTGGGTACTGAGCAGGACCTGCGCTCAGTGTTATCACTCGATAGCCAGTTACAGCCGTTGACCGATGCCTTTGGTCAGCCTCTGGAAGGCATGCATTACTTCTGGAGTCAGTAGCCATGCAGCTGCCCTTACCGGTTACGCTTCCTGATGACGAGACCTTCGACAGCTTTATTTCCGGCGGGAATGATGAGGTGGTGTCGTTATTAAGTTGTGTGGCCAGCCATTCGCCCGACTGGCGTGGCGAACCGGCTCTGGCATTACTGGATGCGGCATCCATTCCACTTATTAATCTGGTAGGCAGTTCCGGGCGTGGTAAAAGCCATTTGCTTTACGCCACGTGCCATCAGCTGGCGGCCCGGGAAATTCCCCATGCCTATGTGAATTTTACGGATGTGGTTAATTTATCGCCCAAGCTGCTCGAAGCGCTCGAACAATTGCCGGTGATTTGTCTGGATAATCTGGAAGCCATTGCCGGCCATGCAGCATGGGAAGAAGCAGTGTTTGATCTGATTAACCGCGTAAGCGAAACGCGCATTGGCCTGTTGATTGTGGCAGCGCAGTCTGGTCCGAATGCCAGTAATGTGCGGCTGCCGGACCTGCGTTCGCGTATCAGTGCCGGATTAACTTACCAGTTAGTATCGCTTAATGATGAACAGCGCGGTGAAGTGTTAAGCTCGCGGGCACAGCAGCGGGGGTTATCCTTGTCGGCCCAGGCGCTGCATTACTTGCTCAACCACAGTCAGCGGGATCTGCCAAGTTTAATGGCGCTGCTCGACCGACTCGACCAGCGCTCATTACAAGAGCAAAAGAAAATCTCAGTCGCTCTGGTTAAACGAGAGCTGGCTGAGGACACGGATCCCTCCGCGTCTTAATATCTCAGGTGATTATCCCAGTGCCTCATTTGCAGGGCCGGGCGATAAGACTTGTCTGAATCCTCCAGACGCAATGGTGAAACCCGCTGCGAATTGGTCAGTGACTCAAAATCGTACCACGATGTATCGGCCCGCAGTTGAATAGTGGCCGGTAATTCTGCCTGGATCTGCGCCACATTCAGGCTGGGTAATACCCGTTCTACCGTGAACGCCGTTCTGGCCTGCAGGGTATCCTGATTTATCCGGTTGCGCTGGCCCCAGGTGATTAGGGCATCGGGATTGTTATTGTTACCAATTACGCCCACATCGGCACTTACTCCCAAACGATGCAGCATCATAAACCGTTCGAATAAGGTCGCATAATCCTCACGCTCGGTATAATAAGCATAAAACGCTGGCGCAGTATCTGCACTGAATTCATCGGCGGCTTCACTCGCCGTGTAATTACGCTGCGCGGTGGTGGCAGTTTCGCCACCAAAGGAGACATCTGCCAGTGCGTCCAGCACGGATGAGCTCAACGGATACTGGTTGTACAGTAAAGTAGACTGAGGCGCATTGTTCTGGAAGAAACTAAGTGGCGTTTGCGAATCAGCGATACTTGCCCAGGACGTTGGCGGGAAGAAGTCATTGGCATGAGCCAGCTCGTGGTACATCAACCAGGACAGGGCCGCTTCCAATTGCTCCAGATTACGGCTGTTGCGGTTGCTCGCTGCCAGCGAGGCCTGCGGGTAGTAATAGCTGTCGTTCTTAACGTAGCGCCAGTAAATACCAAACTGCAAATCGTTACCAAAATCACTGCGGTAGTCAGGCGCTGTATTTAATGTATCCCGCTCCTCGGGCGTACGCCAGAAGTTGCGGGCATCAAGGTAAATAGCGCCAGTACGGACCCAATAAAAAGACGGGCGCACGTCGTAGGAAATTACCACCGCCGTAACCCCGCGCAGCAAATTCAGCATATCTTCTGAGGTAGCCGAATTTTGCAGAAACTCAGCAAAACGATCGCCCATCCATGGGTGCGACACCAGTGTTTTATCTAAGATAGTTTCAATGGTGGGGTTACTGGTTTGCATGCCGATTAATGGCAATTCGTTGAAGGTACAGCTGTTAACCAGCAGATTGGTATACACACACTCATTCAACCCATCTGCCCAGGGCGTGTCGGCACGGTACGGAATGAGATCGGTGGTAAGGAACATGTCGTTCTGGGTGAAAATACCACTACTGCTTAGCGGGGCATCGTTGATCCCGACTAATACGGTATCACTGGCGGTAGTGCCATCGTCAAAAGTCAGGGTGACCGAGAATTCCATCACTTCGTCTTTAGTCACTTCCGGTGCAGCAAAAAAGGCACTTTGCAGCGGTCCGCCGGTGCTGTCTTCCTGATATACAATGTCTTCGGCCTCTGGCCCGGCAAGTTGCTCCCATTGAGCATCAGTGATGATTTTGGCGGTGGGTGAATCAACTCGCAAAGATACCCGGCCACGCTCGGTTGCCATATGGTCGAGGCGAATATTGGCCTGGTTATCCTCTGTTGTTGCTTCGGCATTGAGGCTGAAATTTAACGAGCGCTGCTGACCATTTGTCGTAGTGGTCGTTACCGTAAATTCATAGCTGCCGGCGGCCGGGATATCAAAGCCAACGGCCTGGGTATGGGCTGCCAGTAAATCAACCGCTGGGCCGCTGGTTTGCTGCCAGTCAATGGTATCGAGGGATTGGCTGTCGTTGCTTAGTACAACAAATCCAACCGATGCGCCGACGCTGGTATCCAGTTCGCCGAACAGGCGCAGGTTATCTGCAGTGAGGGCCGGTTCAACTTCTGTGAATCCGGGCGTTGGAGTACCTGGTGTTGGGGTTACGGTGCTGCCACCGCTATCGCCACCACCACCACAACCACCGATCAGTAACGCGGCCGATAAGGCGGCCACGGTGCGGGTGGTTAAGAACGCTTTGAAAACCTCTCGCATTCCTCTTTCATCTCCTCTTTCAGCTTTTTCAGCCCCAGGCCCAGTTCCCGGCCCCGTAAACGGGCAAAAACACTACAGCCGGTAAACACGCCGACTACCAGCACAACTTCCACTGCGGCCAGCCAACGTTCGCTTTCGACGGCGTAGAATACAGTGAGTCCATGTAGTAAATAGTACAACGCAATAAAATTAGCCCAGGCATGGGTGTAAGGCTTGGCCTTGATAATGCCATGCAACGGCAATAATAAGGGTAAAACGTACAACAGAAAGATAAAGACCAGTGAATACTGCTGGTCGGTTGTTAAAAAAAGTTGCCACACAGAGATCCAGGCCAGTAAGCCCAGATGGCTGGCCAGAGCTAAAACGCGAAAACGTTGTGTCTTTGCGGACATAGGGATCATACTGCTTTACCTTTTTCTGTGTTCATTGATGTCAGCGCGCCGGCCAGTTCTGCCAGTCGCTTACCCTGAGCGTGGCAGAGTTGTTTTTCTTCGCTGCTTAATGTGGTGACATTACGCGCCGCCAGGTGCGTTACACCATAGGGCGTGCCGCCGGTTGTTGTAGTGTGAAGTGCCGGTTCAGAATACGGCAGGCCTGCGATCACCATCCCGTGGTGAATAAGCGGCAGCATCATCGACAATAACGTCGACTCCTGACCACCGTGCATGCTTGATGTGGAGGTAAACACGCAGGCGGGTTTGTTGATCAGCGCACCGTTTAACCACAGTCCACTGGTTGAATCGAGAAAGTGTTTCACCGGCGCGGCCATATTACCAAAGCGGGTAGGGCTACCAAGCGCCAGCGCACTGCAACCGGTTAAATCGTCGAGGGTAACAAAAGGCGGGCCGGCAGCCGGGTCGTCCGGTTGCTCTGCATCCGGATCCGATGAGATAGGCGGTACAGTGCGAATTTTCGCTGTAGCGCCGCCTGCCTCAACACCCACACCAATAGCCCTGGCCAGTTGTGCTGTGGCACCGTGACGGCTGTAATACAGGATCAGTACCGGTGCCATTATCAGAGAATGTCCAGCACGGATTCCGGTGGACGGCCAATTCGAGCTTTATCACCGTTAATCACCACCGGGCGTTCCAGCAGTTTCGGGTATTCTGCCATGGCCGCAAACCGCTGTTCGTCGGTAACATCAGTGCCATTAAGGCCAGCTTCTTTATATTCCGCTTCTTTTACCCGCATCATTTTTCTCACGTCGTCCAGGCCCAGCTTTGAAAACAGAGACTTTAACTCAGCTTCACTCAATGGCTCTTTTAAATATTCAACCACGTCGGCTGCAATGCCTTTTTCTTCGAGGAGTTTTAGCGTTTCGCGACTTTTTGAACAACGCGGGTTATGCAGTATTTTTATTTCAGACATAGTGTTCTACTTATTCATTGTGTTGTTATGATAGCGCCAGTTGTTGTACTTACGGTTATCGGATTGAACAGATTGAAAATTGTCGCAGATTATAAACGAATTACGCAACAACGTGGATCTTTCCGTGTTGTCATCATGGTGTTGGTCGGTTTGCTGGCATTGGCAGGCGGTATAGCCCTGAGAAGCCTGCAGCCGTTAACCCTCAACACGGTTCAGGGCCAGCCTTTCAGTTGGCAGAGCGAGCAGTGGACCGTGGTTAACTTTTTTGCTGAATGGTGTCAGCCTTGTCTGCGGGAAATTCCCGAGCTCAACCATGTTTACAATGATCAACAATTCAGAGTGCTGGGCGTGAGCTTTGATGAACTCGATAACGAAGCACTCAGTGGTGTTGTCGCACGGCAAAACATCCGCTTTCCGGTAGTGATTAGCGAGGCAGTAGCGGATTTGCCGGTATCCATGCCCATAGTGCTGCCCACAACTTATATTATTTCTCCCGCCGGTGAGGTAACCATGACCATTCGCGGCGAGCTGACTCAGGAAAAGCTGCAAAAGGCCATTAAACAGGCTCAATCAGAACTGCTTTAGCTTTTCCTGTTCGTCTCTGAATTGCTGGATCCGGGCCCGGATCCGTTGTTTTTCCAGATGATCGTCGCCAGTGTAGTTGTAAGCGTGCTGCAACTCATCGATGGCATTCGGATAGGCTCCGTATAGCGCCAGTAATTCTGCTTTGCTCTGATGCATCCCTTTATAGGATTTCTGCGCCTTATAAGCATTGCTCAATAACTGATAAGCCAGCTGATCGTGAGGGTGAACCAGCAAATAATCGCGAATAAGCTCAATGGCAGCATCGTGGTTATCATTGGCCATGTAGGCATTGGCCAGGTTAAGCACCACCACACTATTACGTGGTTTATGTTCCAACTCTTTTTGCAGCATAGCAATGGCTTCATCCGCTTTACCCATGGCCAGCGCAATGTCGGTGGCTAAATCAACGTAAAACAGATTACCCGGTGTTCTGGCCAGTAGTTGATCGTTGATTTGTTTGGCTTTGAGGTTTTCCTCATTAGCCAGGTAAGCAATGGCAAGGCCATAAAGACCAGCATCGCGAATAGCGAAAGTGTCATTTTCCACCACAGCCTTAAAGTGCTCCAGCGCGTAGTCCGGCTCAAACTGATAACGGGCCAGCAAGCGGGCCTTGGCAAGATTAAACGACAAGCTGGGGCGCAGTCTCACGTCCGGATAGCGGCGCATGCGATTACGGGCATCGGCGATCCGTTTTTCGGTTAAGGGGTGGGTGAGCAGCCGTTCGGGTGGTCTGGAACTGGTGCGATACTCCTCGGCCATTTTACCAAAAAAGGTTGAGGCAGCTTTCGGATCGAAACCGGCCTGATATAAGATATCAATGCCAATACGATCGGCTTCCTGCTCGTTAGAGCGGGTGTAATCAATGTTCAGCTGGTTTGCTACAGCCGTAGAGGTTTGCATGGCAGCAATACCGGCTTCCGGGTTTGCCATGGCCAGCAGGATACTGCCTAACATAGAGGCAATCTGTAACGGTGAACTGCGCTGTTGCGATAATGCTCTGCGGGCCAGATGGCGCTGGGTAACGTGGGTTACCTCGTGGGCGAGCACTGAGGCTACCTCACTTTCGGTATCGGCCCGGGTAATAATGCCGGAATGTACGCCAACGTGACCGCCATAAAAAGCAAAGGCGTTCATTACGCTGTTGTTAATAATGAAAAACTCAAAGGGAAATTTGGTGTTTTCGGCCTGCAGGACCAGCCGGTTACCCAGATCCTGAATGTATTCGGTAAGTACCGGATCGTCAATGACCGGTGCCTGGCCGCGCATTTGCCGCATAATGGCATCGCCAACCAGCATTTCTTTATCCAGAGTAAGGACCTCTGATGCGACTACACCGATATCTGGTAACGTGTTTTTATCGCTACCGATTGACTGGCCAACAGAGGAAACCGGCAACAAAGCCGTAGCTATGCCCATCGACACACCCAGGATACCGGATCGAAAAAATTGTCTCATTTTCCCTCAAATAAAGCCTGATACTGCTATATATACGACAATCTGACAGCATTCAGTTCCCTGAATTTGATAATATATTTCAGATTACACCCTTTTAATGCCATTGCTTGCAGGCCTGGCAAGGCAAAACAGCAATGGTGCAGATGGTCTGATCACACCACATGGTGGGCTCGGGTGCAAGTTCTATGCGTTACAATTCAAGTGTTTGTCGGTATAGTAACGCTCTTTATTGTTGAGTGCCGGTAGTTAGCTTTGGCGTCGGGCAGTAACCTTACTGTTGGCGAAAATGCGTGAAGGAATGATGAATGTTTAGTGTTTTTGGGCGCTGGTACAAACGCAAGTTTTCCGACCCTGATGCAGCCATGCTGCTTATTCTTATTTTAATCAGCAGTGCATTGTTGCTGCTGTGGGGCGACATGCTGATGCCGGTTATTGTGGCAGCGGTGATTGCTTATCTGCTCGACTGGCCGGTAACACAGTTAAACCGCATGGGGCTGGGACGTTCGCCTGCGGTGGGGCTGGTGTTGTTGTGTTTTATATTGATCATGGTGTTGCTGGCCGTTGGCCTGGTCCCGGTTGTCACCAAACAAAGTGTCAGCCTGGCCCAGGAATTACCGACCATCTGGCAAAACGCCCAGTCCTGGTTACTGACGCTTCCGGATAAATACCCGGAGTACGTACAGTTTTCGCATATCTACGAAATGATGGAAGGGGCTAATCAGCGCCTGGTGGATTTTGGCGAGCAGGCGTTATCGGCGTCTATAGGCTCAATTACCAGTGTGGCAGCCTTATTGATTTACTTTATTCTGGTGCCGCTGATGGTGTTTTTTATGCTGAAAGACAAACAGTATTTCACCGACAGCATCTCCCGTATTCTGCCCAAAGAGCGACGTTTGATTGCTCAGGTGGGTAACGAGATGAATGTGCAGATTGCTAACTACATTCGCGGTAAAGTGATTGAGATTATCATTGTGGGTGCGGTGTCATGCGTAACATTCGCCATTATGGATCTGCGCTACGCCTTGTTGCTGGGGGTACTGGTAGGCCTTTCAGTGCTTATCCCCTACATTGGGGCGGCAGTGGTAACTATCCCGGTTGGTGTGGTGGCGATGTTTCAGTGGGGCATTTCGCCGGAATTCTGGTACCTGATGATTGCCTACGGCATTATTCAGGCGCTGGATGGCAACCTGCTGGTGCCTATTTTATTCTCCGAAGCGGTAAGTCTGCATCCTTTATACATCATTATCGCCGTGCTGTTCTTCGGCGGTTTGTGGGGGTTCTGGGGCGTATTTTTTGCCATTCCATTGGCTACACTGGTGAAAGCAGTGGTGACCGCCTGGTCATCCTCGCCTGAACAGCTAACTGCCAGCGAAGACGCTTAAGTCTTCTATCCTGTTTTATATCACGGCCAGCGTCTGCTGGCCGTGTTTCAATCAAAGCGCTTGTTTAAATAATGCCAGGGTTTTTTGCCAGGCGCGCTCGGCCTGTTTTTCGTTGTACACCTTTGAGTCCGGCGGCGTCCAGCCATGCAGGGTGTCAGGGTATACCTCAATATGCGCGGTCAGTCCGGCTGCCTGATAAGCCTTTTTAAGCATAGGTTGCATTTGCGGTGACCGCTCATTGTCATTTTCTGCAATAGCGTGCAGGGCGAGCGCATCCGACTCAACAATAGTGTGGTGAGGGCTATCCGGTTTATCTGTTGCCAGTAGCTGATTGAACTGCCGGCGATTTACCTTTCCGCCTTGCTCGGTAAAACGCTGAATATCCTGTTCGGTTGAATTATCACACATCATGTTTCCTCAATATGGGGAGCAGAGGAAAAGTATACGTTGAAATGGCGGGTAAAGATTGAACTGGCAGGAACTGTGATGGCAGGCCGGGTGACCTGCCAATAAGCGGCATTATTCGCCGTTATTCAGGTAATTAAGGATGACCAGGTGATGTTCCTTGGTTTTGAACTTATTAAATACCTGCTCCACAATACCTTCTTCGTCGATTAAGAAAGTAATACGATGGATACCGTCGTATTCTTTACCCATAAATTTCTTCGGGCCCCATACGCCAAATGCATCGGCAACGGTATGGTCTTCATCGGATAACAGGGTAAAGTTTAACTGTTCTTTTTCGATGAACTTGGGCAGACGTTTCACTGCGTCCGGGCTGATCCCCAGCACTACGACATTGTTTTGTTGCAGTTCGTTCTGGATGTCGCGCAGACCCTGGGCCTGAACGGTACAGCCTGGGGTCATGGCTTTAGGATAAAAGTAAACCAGTACTTTTTTGCCTTTCAGTGATTCCAGAGAAACTGGCTTACCGTCCTGATCGGGCAGACTAAAAAGCGGCGCTGCATCACCGGCAGAAAGCGTATTCATATTATTATCCCTTATGTTTATCAATAATATTGGATGTCAGGTGTAGCACCTGACACAGCAAATTCAGGTTGTAGCGAAACTCCGGCATGGCAACATCGTCAGGGATATTCACCACCAGCTTAAACCGCATCATCTTGTGGCCGGTTTCATCATCTACACTGGTAGTTTGACGAAAGGCGCTGATAGAGACCTGCTGGTCGGCAAAAAAGCGGGTAATGGCCTGGATCTGCCCCGGGTTATCCACACCATTAAATTCAACATCGTAAAGGTGAGTCAGATTTTGTTTGGTGTGTTCGCGGGTACGTTTCAGAATCGACAACAGATCACGGCGCTGGCACATCTCAGGGATGCTGAGTTCTATCCGGGTGATGGCATTATGGGTGCCTTCGATAATCATCGTTAACGAAAATTCCTGACCGTAAATAGCATGTCTGCTGTCAAGAATATTGCAATCCGATTCGCTGACCAGTGTGGCAATATCACTGAGAATACCCACCTGGTCGGTACCTAAGATAACCGCAATTAACTGTTGTTTCATGGACCTGACTCATATTAAGGGGCGCAGATTCTAACATAGCCGTGGCCAAAGTCGAATCGGCCACAGAGATGATTTTGCCACCCTGAAAACCTGTAGTGAGAATTAAACGGTTTTAAAACACCGGCAGCAAAAATAAAAACCGTCATTTTCTGGTAATAATATGCGATCCGGGCGTTCAAATGCTTGTTTTTAACCAGTGCGGCAATTACCATGTGCGCTCGCAAAAAGTGGAGAGAATATGTTTACCGGTAGTTACGTTGCGCTTGTCACCCCAATGTTTGATGACGGCCAAATTGATTATCCTGCGCTGCGGGAATTGGTTGAGTTTCATATCCAACAGGGCACTCATGGTATTGTGTCGGTAGGCACTACCGGCGAATCCGCCACGCTGCCTTTTGATGAACATATTGAAGTTGTCAGACAAACGGTAGAAGCCGCTGCGGGCAGAACCAAAATTATTGCCGGAAGTGGGGCAAACTCTACCTCTGAAGCGATTTTTCTGAGCGAGCAGATGGCTGGCCTCGGAATTGAAGGTTTCCTGAGTGTTGTGCCTTATTACAACAAGCCTCAGCAAAAAGGCATGATTGCCCATTTTGAGGCCGTAGCCGACGCCACTGACTTACCGGTACTGCTTTATAACGTTCCGGGCCGCACCGTTGCCGATATGTTACCGGAGACTGTAGCAGAACTGGCTAAACACCCCAAAATTGTTGGCCTCAAAGACGCTACCGGCGATATCGCCCGTTTAAAAGCCACCCGGGCATTGGTAGACGATGACTTTGTATTGCTGAGCGGCGATGACGGCACTTCATGTGAATTTTTATGCGAAGGCGGTCACGGCGTGATTTCTGTTACGGCCAATGTGGTGCCGGCAGCTATTGCACAAATGTGTGAAGCAGCGCTGGCCGGCGATAACGCCCGTTGCCGCGAGCTTAACGCCAGCATTGAAAAACTTCACTCTGCACTGTTTATTGAACCAAACCCGGTGATCCCAAAGTGGGCATTGTATAAAATGGGCATGATGAAAAGCCCATTTTTACGTTTACCGATGGTTTTACCGGAACTTGCGAGCCAAAAAAGCATCGAAGCGTTGTTACATGAATACGCTTTAATTTCAGAATAAGAGATAACTATGAATAAAAAACTGGCTTTGGTCAGCGGTATTGCCAGCCTTGTTCTTACTGCTTGTGCTTCACAACAAGAACGCGTGACCGCCTCTGGTAGTTACGAATACTTAAAATCTAAAGAACGCACACAGTTGCAAGTGCCGACCGATCTTGATGCCCCGGAATTTACCAGCGATTACAATATTCCGGCTTTACAACAGTCTGCCGATTCCACTCTGGTGGGACGTAATCTTGAAGTAGTGCCGCCAGCACTGGTGATCCCGCTGGTACAGGGTTCCCACGTAGAAGAGGGCTCTAAAGGTGCCACTGTGCTGTTGGATCAGGTAAGAGATACCGAAACACTGGATAAAACAATCTGGAACTCGCTGATTGGTTATCTGGAAGAACGCGGCATCAGCGTAGAAAACTTCAGCCCGGAACAGGGGGAGCTGATAACCGGTTGGATGAATGTTGCCCCGGCCAGCACTGAAGAAGGTAACGGCGGCTGGTTCGACTGGTCTTCGGATGAAGGTGAAGTAGCTGCCAAAGGTCGCTATAAGTTTGATGTTGAGTTAAAGCCCCATGGTCGTACAGCGCAGCTGAGCGTTGCACTGATTGATTATGAGCGTGGCGATAAGTCTGTGGAAGACTTAAATGCCATGGAAAAGCGCCGGGACGAAGTCATGGTGTTGAACCGCGTAATCAGCCACTACGAATACCTTAACCAACTAGAAACCAATCGCCGTATTGCTCAAATCCGCCAGGGCCTGGACATGGAAATGGGTTTTGATAACGACGGTAACCCGGCTTTCGTGTTAGATGCTAACTACGACATTGCCTGGCCGCGTATCCAACTGGTATTGCGCAAACTGGGCTTCAACGTAAAAGATTTAGATAAGTCGAACGGATTGATTTTTGTGCAGTATACTGATGAGCAGGTGAGTTGGTGGCGTGACCTGTTTTCATCAGACGATGCACAGTTGCTGGATTATGAAGACTATCGCCTGAAGGTGACAAAATTAGGCCCTAAAACGTCTATCACCTTTATGGATAATGAAAGCACACCATTTGATGCCAAACAGGTTGCTGATCTGTTCAAACCTTTTGAACAGGTAATGACCGAAGACGGCTTAGACATTTAATACGAGACCTATAATGGAAAAACGCGACGAGCTTTATCGAGGTAAAGCGAAAACTGTTTATCACACAGACGACAGTGAAAAGTTAATTTTATTGTTTCGCAACGATACTTCGGCCTTCGATGGTGAAAAAATCGAACAGTTAGATCGTAAAGGCGAGGTCAATAATAAGTTTAACCACTTTATCATGACCAAGCTGGAAGAGGCCGGTATTGCTACGCAGGTAGAATCACTGCTATCAGACACCGAGTCACTGGTTAAAAAGCTGGATATGATCCCGGTAGAGTGCGTTGTGCGTAACGTAGCCGCAGGTTCTCTGGTTCGCCGTCTGGGTGTGGAAGAAGGTCAGTTACTGAATCCACCGGTGTTTGAATTCTTCCTTAAGAATGACGCGCTGCACGACCCAATGGTGAATGATTACCATATTGAGTCATTTGGCTGGGCCACTGCCGCTCAGGTAGCCCGCATGAAAGAGCTGACATTCGCCGTAAACGATGTACTTAAAGCATTGTTCGACCAGGGCGGTATGATTTTAGTGGATTATAAACTGGAATTTGGTGTGGACATCGCTGGTAACATTGTACTGGGTGATGAGTTTACGCCAGACGGTTGCCGTTTGTGGGATAAAGAAACCCGCAAGAAGATGGATAAAGACCGTTTCCGCCAGGGCCTCGGCTCAGTGGTTGAAACCTATATAGAAGTGGCAGAACGCTTAGGCTTAAAGCTTTAAGCGTGTTCTGACACCCTAGCTATTTTAAAAACCCGCCAGTGTGCGGGTATTTTTTTGTCGTGCGCCGGGCATGGTCTCTAATAACCATAAAATTACCCGGGTGCAGAATAGGCGCAAAGTGGTATTGAATTTAGTTAACAATATGTAACTATGAGTAAAAATGCTGAGCAGGACATCCTATGGCACTGATTAAACTGGTATTACTCGCTGCGCTGGCAATGACAGCCTTTGCCGCTAATTCGCTGCTTTGCCGGATGGCGCTGGTAGAAACCGATATCGACCCGGCATCCTTTACCTTCTGGCGATTAACCAGTGGTGCGCTGATGTTAACCCTTCTGGTGGTTATGCGTAACCAAAAACCGCTACAGGAAGGTAATATGGCTTCGGCGATAGCGCTGTTTGTGTATGCTGCCGGCTTTTCGTTTGCCTATGTCAGCATGACTACAGGAGCCGGTGCTTTGCTGCTCTTTGGCGCAGTGCAGGTGACTATGATCAGTTGGGGGTTGTTTAAAGGCGAAAGAATGAGCGCGTTGCAATGGGGCGGATTTCTGCTCGCCCTGATTGGACTGATACTGCTCCTGCTACCTAATGCGGCAGTACCACAGCTTTCCAGCGCACTGATGATGCTGGCGGCAGGCATAGCCTGGGGTGTTTATTCGTTAAAGGGTAAGGGCGCCAAATTTCCCATTGAAGCTACCGCCGGTAATTTCATCCGCGCCACGCCGCTGGCGCTGGTATTGCTGGTAATATTCTGGCCGGGCGGGGAGTTTCATGCTGAAGGCATGGCTTACGCCGTTGCCTCGGGTGCTATTGCCTCGGCATTAGGTTATGCCTTGTGGTACAGCATTCTGGTGCACATAGCGGCGATTAAAGCCGCAACATTACAATTATCCGTGCCAGTGCTGGCGGTTTTTGCCGGATGGTTGTTCTTAGATGAACCGGTCACGCTGAGGATCATCTTAAGCTCTCTGGCCGTTATTGGTGGGGTTGCCATGGTTATTTGGGTGAAAAAGATAGCTAATTGATAACTTTTTATACTAAAAACCCATTGTTCCTCTGGCTAACTGCTAGCACAGAAAGTCAGTTGTACTTCCAAACTAACTTAACAATATGACTTTCAACGGCTAGTGGTGATACGTTTTAATTCTGAATATTAAGAAACTTGTTAGCTTTGTTATTTTTATCAACAAGTTAAATAAAACTAACACTAAAGTATAAAGACGGCTGGCCGATATGGATATCAGGAAGTCGTGAAGTAATCATGTAAGATGTCTCTAGTTGTTGGTCACAATTCGTCGGCGCTCAATATTCAGCGTCAGTTGTTGTCGGTAACAAACCGACTGAACCAGTCTTTTGAACGCCTTTCCTCCGGCTTTCGCATCAACAGCGCGGCCGATGACGCGGCCGGGTTACAAATAGCTGATCGGTTGCAAAGTGATGTGATATCAACCCGTCAGGTGGTGCGTAATCTTAATGATGGTATTAGCTACGCGCAGATTGCAGAAGGGGCATTAGACGAGGTCAATATGGCTGCGCAGCGCATGCGCCAACTTGCCGTGCAGGCGCAAAATGGTATTCACTCTGATAGCGATCGCCTGGCATTAGACAAAGAGTTTCAGCAATTAAAAAGCGAGATCGCATAGCTTACGAGACAGAAGCGTTTGGTCGTCATCCATTATTATCACCCACTACATTGTTATTTGCAGATAACTCACCAGACAATGTGACATTGGGCTCTGGTCAGCAAATAGTGAATAATCTGCCTTTTAGTGGCAGCGGCAATGATTTTTACTTTATTCCGGCAGATTCCGAAAATATCCGCTTTACCTTTGATTCTTATAGTCTGGATGATGATATTCACCTGTTCACCACCGGCGGCGAGCATTTAGCCGGAGTAGAAGTATCGGCAGTCGGTGATCCGCTGGCTGATTTCAACTGGCAGGATCTCGGTGTTGATTTAAGCAATATTGATTCGACGTTTTTAACTACCGGTAATGGATTTGATGCCGGAGCCACTTATGACGCCAGTAACATTAATGCTGCGAATGCTGTGGGTACCACAGTGACTTATAGTGGCGACGGAGATCTGGATAATGACGGCCGTATTTTCACCGGCGAGACTGATGTAGAAATCATTACGTTAACCGGTACAACTAATCAGGATATCATTCTGGCAGTCTCTGGGCAGAGTTCAGGGAGTTCTTATCAGGGCAGAATATCCTGGGATCGGTTGGGCGGTGTGGCCAGTGCTGCCATTCAGGAGGCTGAACTGGCTGATGAAAATCCCGAAGAAGACGTTAAAATTACCACATCTGCAGCAATAAACAGGCCCCAGGATTACCATGAAATTGCCAAAACACCGGCTACAGCAGCCGATTTGGGGCTTACCGGCTTATCGTTAAGTACCCAACAGCAGGCAGAAATTGCTCTGAATGCGCTGTCCGGCGCTATTGATGATATTGGTGAAAAGCGGGCTGGTTATGGTGCTGTGCAGAATGCCATGCAATCCAATTTACGGAATCTGTCGATTCATGCCGAAAACACTCGTGCGGCACAATCACAAATAAGAGATACAGACTACGCCAACGAAACGGCCAGCCTGGCGAGAAATCAAATCATTCAGCAGGCCAGTCAGTCACTACTGAGTCAGGCTAACCAGCAACCGGAAATAGCCTTAACGTTATTGAATGGCTAGGTGCTAGAAACCCAGTTTAATTTTTAAATGGCTTGTTGGTTTGCAGCAGCAGGGCAGGATTTCATCGTCGTCAATAAAGGCGAGGGGATCTGTAGTGTATTCCACTTCGCCTTCCAGCAAGGTGGTGCGGCAGGCACCACAAAATCCCTCGCGGCAATGGTATTGCACGTCAATCTGTTGAGATTCAAGGCTTTCCAGCAGCGTTTTATCGGGAGAAGCGGTCACCGTTACCGTATCGACAATGTCGATACGGTAGGTGTTGTCGCGGTCGGTCATTGCCGGTTATTTAGAGTTCGAAATCGGCAAAGTCGTCTTCGCTAACGGCTGAATCAATCTGACCTACCAGGTATGAGCTGATTTCAGATTCCTGTGGTGCCACCTGAACATTGTCGGAGATCAGGTAGTTATTCATCCATGGCAGCGGGTTAGAGGTAACGTCATAGGGCTGACCCATGCCGATAACGGCCATACGCTGGTTAGCAATGTATTCAACATACTGACACAGAATTTCTTTATTCAGGCCAATCATAGAGCCATGCTGGAACAGGTACTCTGCCCATTGCTTTTCCTGCTCTACCGCTTTCATAAAGATAGATTTGGCTTCCTCGGCGCATTCCTCGGCGATTTCTGCCATCTCCGGGTCGTCCTTGCCTTTGGCCCACAGGTTCAGGATATGCTGAGTGGAGGTCAGATGCAGGTTTTCATCGCGGGCAATCAGACGGATAATCTTGGAGTTACCTTCCATCAGCTCACGCTCTGCAAACGCGAAAGTACAGGCAAAGGATACATAAAAACGAATCGCTTCCAGTGCATTTACTGAGTTCATACACAGGTAGAGCTTTTTCTTCAGCTCGCGCATGTTAACCGGGTAGGGCTGACCTTCGTTGGTGTACATGCCTTCGCCCTGAGTTTGCCAAAGCTGAGTGGCATAGATCAGGTCGTCGTAATACTTGGAGATGTCTGTTGCACGACGTTTAATTTCGTCGTTCACCACGATATCTTCAAAGATACTGCTCGGATCGGTAAACAGGTTACGCAGAATATGCGTGTAAGAGCGAGAGTGGATGGTTTCAAAGAAAGACCATGTCTCTACCCAGGTTTCCAGTTCCGGCAACGAGATAATCGGCAGGAATGCGATATTCGGGCTGCGGCCCTGCACAGAATCAAGCAGCGTCTGATATTTCAGGTTAGAAATAAAAATGTGCTTTTCCGGCTCGGTCAGCTTTTGAAAGTCGACCCGGTCACGGGTGACATCCACTTCTTCCGGACGCCAGAAAAAACTAATTTGCTTTTCGATGAGCTTTTCAAAGATCGAGTGTTTTTGTTGGTCGTAACGGGCTACGTTAACCGGATTACCAAAAAACATCGGCTCGTCGAGCTGATTCACATTTTGCTGATTAAACGTGGTGTATTTCATATTTTATTATCACTTCACTAGCGCAATAAGACGCCCGGCATAAGCCGGGCAAATGAACAATTATTATATTTTACAAGCGCCGCCGGCACAGTCGTCATCTTCTTCGATAACCACTTCCTGGGCTGCTGGTTTAGACGCTGTTGCGGTTGTCGACTCAACCGGCGCGTCCGCTGCACCATCACGGGTGTTATGGTAGTACAGGGTTTTAACGCCCAGCTTGTACGCGGTTAATAAGTCTTTTAACAGTAAGCGCATTGGCACTTTGCCGTTTTCGTACATAGACGGGTTGTAGCTGGTATTGGCAGAAATCGTCTGATCAACAAACTTTTGCATAATGCCGCACAGTTGCAGATAACCATCGTTAGACGGGATATCCCACAGCAGTTCGTACTGGTCTTTAAAACGCTCATATTCCGGTACTACCTGTTTAAGTACGCCATCTTTGCTGGACTTAACGCTGATATGGCCGCGTGGTGGCTCAATACCATTGGTGGCGTTAGAGATCTGCGATGAGGTCTCTGATGGCATCAGTGCCGACAGGGTAGAGTTACGTAAGCCGTGCTCTACGATGTCTTTGCGCAGACTTTCCCAGTCAAGATGCAGTGGTTCATTGCAAATAGCGTCGAGGTCCTTTTTGTACGTATCAATCGGCAGAATGCCTTGTGAATACGTGGTTTCGTTAAACTTAGGACATGCGCCTTTTTCTTTAGCCAGATTGTTTGAGGCTTTAAGCAGGTGATACTGCATGGCTTCAAAGGTTTTATGTACCAGGCTGTTAGCACTGAAATCAGAATATTTAACGCCGTTCTTCGCCAGGTAATAAGCAAAGTTAATTACCCCTATACCCAGGGTACGGCGGTTCATGGTGGCGTTGTAAGCAGCAGGTACCGGGTAGTCCTGATAATCCAGCAGGCTGTCGAGTGCGCGAACGGCCAGGTCAGACAGTTCCTCAAACTCATCCAGAGACTTAATGGCGCCTAAGTTAAAGGCAGACAGCGTACATAGGGCGATTTCACCGTTTTCGTCGTTAACATGCTCAAGTGGCTTGGTAGGTAACGCGATTTCCAGACACAGGTTGCTCTGACGAACCGGTGCCACTTTTGGATCGAACGGGCTGTGGGTATTACAGTGATCCACGTTTTGCAGATAAATACGGCCGGTGCTGGCACGTTCCTGCATAAACAAGCCAAACAGTTCCATGGCTTTAATGCGTTTTTTGCGGATTGACTCGTCCTGCTCGTACTTAACGTACAGTTCTTCAAACTTAGGCTGGTCGGCGAAGAATGCATCGTACAGGCCGGGTACGTCTGACGGGCTGAACAGCGTGATGTAGTCATCTTTCATCATGCGCTGATACATCAGCTTGTTAAACTGCACGCCGTAGTCGAGGTGACGTACACGGTTTTCTTCTACACCACGGTTATTTTTCAGTACCAGCAGTGATTCAACTTCCATATGCCACAACGGATAGAACAGCGTTGCTGCACCACCACGGACGCCGCCCTGAGAGCAGCTCTTAACCGCCGTTTGGAAGTACTTGTAAAAAGGGATACAACCTGTGTGGAACGCTTCACCGCCGCGGATAGGGCTGCCCAGTGCACGGATACGACCAGCATTAACACCGATACCGGCACGCTGACTGACGTACTTAACAATGGCACTGGCTGTGGCGTTAATTGAATCAAGGCTGTCGCCGGTTTCAATTAATACACAAGAGCTGAACTGACGGGTAGGGGTACGCACGCCCGACATGATAGGAGTAGGCAAAGATAGTTTGAACGTAGACGTTGCATCGTAAAAACGACGAACGTATTGCAAACGGGTTTCTTTCGGGTAGTTGGCAAACAAACAGGCCGCTACCAGAATATACAGGAACTGAGCGCTTTCGTAGATCTCACCCGTTACACGGTTCTGCACCAGGTATTTACCTTCCAGCTGTTTAACGGCCGCATAGCTGAAACTCATGTCACGCCAGTGATCGATATAGCTATCCATCTCGGCGAATTCTTCCGGCGTGTAGTCTTCTAACAGGTGAGTATCATACTTACCCATATCAACCATACGGGCCACATGATTAAACAACTTAGGTGGCTCAAATTCACCAAACGCCTTTTTACGTAGGTGGAAAATCGCCAGACGAGCCGCCAGATACTGGTAATCCGGTGCATCAGTTGAGATCAGATCTGCTGCTGATTTAATGAGGGTTTCATGGATCTCGGCGGTTTTGATACCGTCGTAAAACTGAATGTGGGCTTTAATTTCTACCTGTGATACCGAGACATTGTTGAGCCCCTTTGCTGCCCAGGTAATAACTTTGTGAATTTTCTCCAGATCAATGGGCTCTTTTTCACCATTGCGTTTGGTGACAGATAAATTGTTATTCATTTTAGTGGCCGTTTGTCAGTTAGCGCTGTTCGCGGGGCAAGTTTGCACTGCCCAATTTGTTTTAAATTATTAATTTCGAAAGGATCCATCGGCGATCGCTTCGATCCGTGAATGTTTAATCCGCCTGAGAAATACCTGCATCAGTCGGTTTTTTAAACAAGACTGCTATCGGATAACCACAAGATAGTGAGGTTTTGGCTTTAATGCAACCCAATATCTGGTGCTTAAATCAACGATCAAATCAAGGCTGGCAAAAGGTTAGTATTGACTAACCTTTTAGGTTTGAACAAAGCAAGATTTGACTGAATGCAAGCACTTTAGATTTTTTTTGCGATCGCTTAAAACAATTTATTCCGAATATTTAATTTTTATAAATATGCGATATATAGTGTCCAGCTATAAACATGGACACTATATATTGTGTGTCGTCAAGATTTTTCACATTGCAAAATGTAGTTGACGTCAACGTTCCGATCCGATAATACGAAGGCTTGATTAAAGGGATCAAAATGCAAACCGGTGGCAGATCGGGTAAACAGGCCCGCCTGATCGGCAATTTTTATTAGCTCAGACGGTTTCAGAAAACGTTGATACTGGTGCGTGCCCTTAGGCACCCATTGTAAAACGTACTCAGCTGCCACAATGCCCATCAGATAGGCTTTAAGATTGCGATTTAAGGTAGAGAAGAACACCTTACCGCCAGGCTTAACCAGTTTGGCACAGGCACTGATCACCGAGGCCGGGTCGGGCACGTGCTCAAGCATCTCCATACAGGTTACTACGTCAAAGGATTCAGGCTGTTCGGCTGCCAGGGTTTCAACACTCACGCAGCGATAATCTACTTTAACACCGGTTTCCAGACTGTGTAGCTGAGCAATTTCCAGTGAGGCACTGGCCATGTCGATGCCGGTAACTTCAGCACCTCGCATAGCCAGCGATTCAGCAAGAATGCCGCCGCCACAACCAACATCGAGGATTTTCTTGCCAAATACACCTGCACATTTTTCCTCTATAAAGGAAAGGCGAAGCGGGTTGATAGCATGCAAGGGTTTAAACTGGCCTTGTGGGTCCCACCAATGGGCAGCGATTTCAGAAAACTTGTCGATTTCCGTTTGATCTACATTTTGCTGTGTTTCTGTCATGAGCGTGAGTTTTCATCTTACCTGAAGTTAAAAATCCGCTTTACATTACCGCAAATCGACGATCTGCACATGGCTTATTTGCAGTCGGGTTTAGCAATCGCGCAAAAATTAAACGCTTAGGAGATAACTGAAGGTAAGGGTGCATTAATCACTACATAAATGCTGATTTGGGTGATAAACTCATTGGTTAATTAGAAGACCCCCAATGCGTGATCCAAGGGGATCCGGACGCAGGATCGTCAGGTATCTGCAGGATTGCGACAAACTTATAATAAGGGACCAAGCAGTTTATGACTGATAACGCCAAAGAAATTCTCCCCGTTAATATAGAGGAAGAGCTCAAAACGTCGTATCTGGATTATGCGATGAGCGTTATCGTTGGGCGCGCGCTGCCCGACGTACGTGATGGCTTAAAACCGGTACACCGCCGTGTACTGTTTGCCATGAATGAGTTGAAGAATGACTTTAACAAACCTTATAAAAAGTCTGCCCGTGTAGTGGGTGACGTCATCGGTAAATATCACCCTCACGGTGACTCTGCCGTATACGATACCATCGTTCGGATGGCGCAGCCTTTCTCCTTGCGCTACATGCTGGTTGACGGACAGGGTAACTTTGGTTCGGTCGACGGCGACTCCGCCGCAGCAATGCGTTACACCGAAGTGCGCATGGCAAAGATTGCCCACGAACTGCTTGCTGATTTAGACAAAGAAACCGTGGACTTCGTGCCTAACTATGATGGCACCGAACACATTCCGGATGTGTTACCCACCAAAATTCCTAACCTGCTGGTAAACGGGTCTTCAGGTATTGCCGTAGGAATGGCAACCAACATTCCTCCGCATAACCTCACCGAAATTGTAAACGGCTGTATCGCATTAATTGACGAGCCATCACTGGATGTCGATCAGTTAATGGAGTATATCCCTGGTCCGGATTTTCCAACCGCCGCCTTAATTAGTGGCCGTAAAGGTATCGTGGATGCCTATCGTACCGGACGTGGCAAAATCTATATGCGTGCCCGTGCCGAAATCGAAACCGAAGACAATGGCAAAGAAACCATTATCGTTACGGAAATTCCGTATCAGGTAAACAAAGCCCGCTTAATCGAGAAGATTGCCGAGCTGGTAAAAGAAAAACGTATCGAAGGCGTTTCTGCACTGCGTGACGAGTCTGATAAAGACGGTATGCGTATTGTAGTTGAAGTTAAACGGAATGAGTCGGCCGAAGTGCTGCTTAATCACCTGTATGCTAATACTCAGATGCAAACCGTATTTGGTATTAACATGGTGGCGCTGGATAACAACCAGCCAAAAGTGTTTAACCTTAAGGAAATTCTGCAGGCGTTTATTTTACACCGCCGTGAAGTGGTTACCCGCAGAACAGTCTACGAGCTGCGTAAAGCCCGTGACCGCGCGCATATCCTTGAAGGCCTGGCCATTGCACTGGTTAACATCGATCCGGTCATTGAACTAATTAAAGCCTCACCAAGTCCTTCAGAAGCCAAACAAGCGTTAGTGGCGTCTGGCTGGGAGCTGGGTGATGTAGCAGAAATGCTACAACGTGCTGGTAATGATGCGGCGCGCCCGGATTGGCTGGAGCCAGAATTTGGTATTCGCGACGGTAAATACTACCTGACTGAGCAACAGGCTCAGGCGATTCTGGACCTGCGTTTACACAAATTAACCGGTCTTGAACACGAAAAAATTCTCGACGAATATAAGCAGCTGCTCGAGCTGATTGCCGAGTTACTGCACATTCTGGGTAGCCCTGAGCGTCTGATGGAAGTGATTCGCGAAGAGCTGGAAAAAGTCCGTGACGAATTCGGCGATGAGCGCCGTACCGAAATCACTGCAGCCAGCCACGATATTGATTTAGAAGATCTGATTGAACGTGAAGAAGTGGTGGTAACCCTTTCTCACGAAGGTTACGTGAAGTACCAGAAATTATCTGAATACGAAGCGCAGCGTCGTGGTGGCCGAGGCAAGTCAGCTACTAAGATGAAAGACGAAGATTTCATCGACAAGCTGCTGGTTGCCAACACTCACGATCATATCCTGTGCTTCTCAACCCGTGGCCGACTGTACTGGCTGAAGGTCTATCAATTACCTCTGGCCAGCCGTAATGCCCGTGGTCGTCCGATTGTAAACATTCTGCCACTGGAAGATGATGAGCGTATCACCGCGATCCTGCCGATTAAGGAATTCGAGGAAGACAAGTTTGTCCTGATGGCTACGGCCAATGGTGTGGTGAAGAAAACCAGCCTGACCATGTACTCACGTCCTCGTTCAAGCGGTATCATCGCAGTAAACCTGAATGAAGGTGACGAGCTGATTGGTGTTGCCATTACCCATGGGGATGACGACATCATGCTGTTCTCGGACGCCGGTAAGGTTGTTCGCTTTAACGAGAAACTGCGTGATTCTGAAACCGGCGCGGTTAAACTGGATCCTGAAACCGGTGAAGAGCTGCTGGCGCTGCGTCCAATGGGTCGAACTGCTACAGGTGTTCGTGGTATTAAGATGCCAGATGGCCAGAAAGTCGTGTCGCTAATCGTACCTCGTGGTGACGGTGCGGTGCTGACAGCTACTGAAAACGGGTATGGTAAACGTACGCCGCTGGAAGATTACCCGGCCAAGAGCCGTGCTACTCAGGGTGTAGTGTCGATTAAAGTCTCTGATCGTAACGGCAAGGTTGTCGGGGCGGTACAGGTAGATGAAAACGACGAAATCATGCTGATCAGTAATGCCGGTACGCTGGTAAGAACCCGCGTGAGTGAAGTGTCGACCGTTGGACGAAATACCCAGGGGGTAAGACTGATCCGTACCGGTGATAACGAGCAACTGGTTGCATTACAACGCATCGAAGAAATCGAAGACGCTGAATTAATCGAAGACGAGGGCGACGAAGCCGAAGCCGTCGATACCAATGCCGCACAAGACGGCGCAGATGAGTCAACGACAGACGAATAATCCTGCGTTAAAGGATACAACAAGCATCGCAAGCGGCTCTTAGTGCCGCTTGTTTTTTAGTGTATGTAAGCATTATGTCACCAGTATGAATATTGCTGGCGGGTACTAATGCTTCCTGACAGTATTTAAGAAGCTCATGAAAAACGTATTCAATTTTAGTGCTGGCCCGGCCATGCTGCCGCCCGCAGTGATGGCGCAGGCACAACAGGAATTTATTAACTGGCGTGACAGTGGTTGCTCAGTGATGGAAGTGAGTCACCGCGGTGCAGACTTTATCGAAATTGCCGCAACAGCGGAACAAGACCTGCGTGACCTGATGAACGTACCGGAAAACTACAAGGTCCTGTTTCTGCAAGGCGGCGGGCGCGGGCAGTTTGCAGCGGTACCGCTGAATATTTCAAAACAGGACGATACTTCACTGCATCTGGTGAGTGGTTCCTGGTCTAAGGGCGCGGTTGCAGAAGCTTCAAAGTATAATAATGCCAAAGTGATTGGTGAGGTCGTTGATCATAACGGCTATCAGTTTATGCCTAAGCCTGCAGCTACCGACATCGATCAAAGCGCGGCGTATCTGCATTTCTGCCCGAATGAAACCGTGGATGGCATTGCTTATAAATGGTTGCCAGAAGCCGGTGAAGTGCCTCTGGTTGCCGATATGTCATCGAATATTTTGTCTGGTCCGGTGGATGTGAGCAAATACGGTATTATCTATGCCGGTGCACAGAAGAACATTGGCCCGTCCGGCTTATCGGTAGTGATTGTTCGCGAAGATCTGGTAGGTAAGGCTCGTCAGAGTACGCCGTCGATCTTCGATTACGAACTGATGGCCAAAAATGACTCCATGTATAACACACCGCCCACCTTTTCCTGGTACCTGGCGGGGTTGGTATTTAAATGGCTTAAAGCCCAGGGTGGTGTAGAAGCCATGGCCAGCCTCAATCAGCACAAAGCCGATACGTTATATAAAGCCATTGATGACTCGTCGTTCTACCGTAATAACGTGCATCCGGAAAACCGTTCAATTATGAACGTACCTTTTCATCTGGCCGATCCGGCACTGGATAAGGTGTTTCTGGAAAAATCTAAACAAGCCGGTTTAATGGCTCTTAAAGGTCACCGTTCGGTAGGCGGTATGCGCGCCAGTATTTATAACGCCATGTCTATTGATGGGGTAGAGGCCCTGGTAAGCTTTATGAAAGACTTTGAGGAGCATCACGCATGAGTGCAGAGCAGTTAACGTTACAGCCGGTCAACAAAATCGACGGTACCGTCAACGTGCCGGGTTCCAAGAGTTTGTCTAACCGGGCTTTGTTACTGGCGGCACTGGCAAAGGGCGAAACCCGCCTGACCAATCTGCTCGACAGTGACGATATCCGCCACATGCTGGATGCCCTTAAATTACTGGGTGTTGAATACAGTTTAAGTGCTGACAAAACCGAGTGTAAGGTCACCGGCTTAGGCGGCGCTTTCTCGGTTGATACACCGCTAAGCCTGTTTTTAGGTAATGCCGGTACTGCTATGCGCCCTTTATGTGCAGCGCTGGCCGCCTCTAATGTGACCGTTGAACTGACCGGCGAACCACGGATGGAAGAACGTCCGATTGGCGACCTCGTTGATGCGCTGCTGGAAGCGGGTGCGGATATAGAGTATTTAAAAAATGCCGGTTATCCGCCGCTTAAAATTACCGGTAGCCAGTTAAAAGGTGGCGAGCTGTCTGTAGATGGCAGTGTGTCAAGCCAGTTTCTTACGGCGCTGTTAATGGCGGCACCGTTATTTAGTGAGGACACCACTATCGCCATTAAGGGCGAGTTAGTGTCAAAGCCTTATATCGATATTACTCTGGATACCATGGCCAGATTTGGCGTGTCGGTAGACAATCAGGATTATCAGCGCTTTGTGATCAAAGCCGGGCAGCAATATGTGGCACCTGAAACCTTTATGGTGGAAGGGGATGCATCATCTGCGTCTTATTTCCTGGCGGCCGGTGCGATTAAAGGCGGTACGGTTAAGGTTACCGGTATTGGCAAGCAAAGCATTCAGGGCGACATTCGTTTTGCTGACGTGCTGGAAGCCATGGGCGCTAAAGTGGAATGGTTTGACGATTGTATCGTTGTTCATGGTGCGCCGCTTAACGGCGTGGACATGGATATGAACCATATTCCGGATGCTGCCATGACTATTGCCACCACAGCGTTATTTGCCGAGGGTGAAACCTGCATCCGTAACATTTATAACTGGCGGGTTAAAGAAACCGACCGGTTATTTGCAATGGCCACTGAGCTGCGTAAACTGGGTGTGGAAGTAGAAGAAGGCCATGATTATATTCGGGTAACGCCAGGCGCTGCATTACAGCATGCTGCCATTGATACCTATAACGATCACCGCATTGCCATGTGTTTTTCACTGGTATCTCTGAGCGATACACCGGTAACGATTAACGATCCGGGTTGTACCGCTAAAACATTCCCCGATTATTTCACCCGCTTTGCCACAATCTGTCATCGTTAAGACAGATTTATCCTCTACTATCAGTCGCGCTGGTCTCAGGGCCAGCGCTCATAAGTTACAGACTTAGGTATTATGCCCGGGTATTTATTGACGTGTATCATTGCCAATTGAGCTTACACGGGTATAATTGCCGCCGTTTTCGAGTTGTTATTAACATTTTATTAAATAAATGGAGCAGGTATGCATCCAATACCCGTAGTAACGGTAGATGGTCCTAGTGGGGCAGGGAAAGGCACACTAAGCGCATTAATCGCAGAAAAGCTCGGCTGGCACTTACTGGACAGTGGCGCGATTTACCGCGTACTGGCCGTTGCCGCCATGCATCATGATCTTCCGGTCGACGATGAAAGTGCTGTTGTTCCGCTGGCCTCTGGCCTTGACGTAAGTTTTGAAATTGACAAAGAGCAGCGCCGTGTGGTGCTTGAAGGTGAAGACGTCACCGACGATATTCGCACCGAGGAAGTTGGCGCTGTGGCGTCACAGATTGCGTCCCTGGCCAGGGTTCGCGAGGCGCTGTTACGCCGCCAGCGTGCGTTTCAGCAAGATCCCGGCCTGGTGGCCGACGGTCGCGACATGGGCACCGTGGTGTTCCCTGATGCCAATGTAAAATTATTCCTGACCGCCAGCGCTGAAGCCCGCGCGGAGCGTCGCTATAATCAGTTGAAAGATAAAGGTCTGGATGTTAATATTGCGCGCCTTTTAACCGATATCAAAGCCCGGGATGATCGCGACGCGAATCGTTCTATTGCGCCATTGGTACCGGCAGAAGACGCTGTAGTGATCGATTCAACAGATTTGGATATTAACCAAGTCTTTGAAAGTGCAATGGAAATTATCAATTCCAGGCTGTAAGCCCGGAGTCGGTTTCACCATCGCAATCGTTGTCACAGGAGGTGACGACTTTGTTTAATAACCCCACGTTATCCGGATCGAAATGTGGATGTCAACTTAAGTTAATTACTAAATCATATGACTGAAAATTTTGCACAACTTTTTGAAGAGAGCTTACAAGAACTTGAAACTCGCCCTGGTTCAATTGTAAAGGGTACTGTAGTTTCAATTGATAAAGACATCGTTCTTGTAGACGCCGGTCTCAAATCAGAAAGTGCTATCCCAGCTGAACAATTTAAAAATGCCGAAGGCGAATTAGAAATCGCAATCGGTGACGAAGTCGACGTAGCGTTAGACGCTGTAGAAGACGGCTTTGGTGAAACTATCCTGTCTCGTGAAAAAGCTAAGCGTCACGAAGCGTGGGTTGAGCTGGAAAAAGCTTACGACGATAAAGCCACTATCAAAGGCGTTATCAACGGTAAAGTTAAAGGCGGTTTCACTGTTGAAGTTAACAGTGTTCGCGCATTCCTGCCAGGTTCACTGGTTGACGTACGCCCTGTACGTGACACCACTCACCTGGAAGGCAAAGAGCTTGAGTTTAAAGTAATCAAGTTAGACGCCAAGCGTAACAACGTTGTTGTTTCTCGTCGTGCTGTTATCGAAGCAGAAAGCAGTGCAGAGCGTGAAACTCTTCTGGCTAACCTGGAAGAAGGTCACGAAGTTAAAGGTATCGTTAAGAACCTGACAGACTACGGTGCGTTCGTAGATCTGGGCGGTGTTGACGGCCTGCTGCACATCACTGACATGGCTTGGAAGCGCGTTAAGCACCCAAGTGAAATCGTGAACGTTGGTGACGAAATCAACGTTAAAGTTCTGAAGTTCGACAAAGAAAAGCAACGTGTATCTCTGGGCATGAAGCAAATGGGCAACGATCCATGGCAAGAAATTGCACAGCGTTACCCAGAAGGCACTAAGATCACCGGCCAGGTAACTAACCTGACTGACTACGGTTGTTTCGTAGAGATCGAAGACGGTGTTGAAGGTCTGGTTCACGTTTCTGAAATGGATTGGACTAACAAGAACATCCACCCATCTAAGGTTGTTAACCTGGGCGATTCTGTTGAAGTTATGGTTCTGGAAATCGACGAAGAACGTCGTCGTATTTCTCTGGGTCTTAAGCAGTGCATCGATAACCCTTGGGAAACTTTCGCTAAGTCACACGAAAAAGGTGACAAAGT
>TARA_B100000963_G_scaffold361906_1_pt1 | contig 74245 bp, 59 predicted proteins | sample TARA_B100000963 | Tara Oceans TARA_B100000963 (sample SAMEA2622097) | marine metagenome | biome: marine biome (ENVO:00000447); feature: surface water layer (ENVO:00002042); material: "saline water (ENVO:00002010), including plankton (ENVO:xxxxxxxx)" | depth 5 m | reverse complement strand
CTGTATTCATATACAGTATAGCAACAATTTAGCAGAACATAGCCAAAAATATTAATGAAACACATTTGAGTTTTATTACCCCTTTTCCTTTCTCTCATTGATAACTTTTAAATAAACAATCGATAGTGAAATTAGCATGATGAATATTTCATTATAAGCTGCACTGAGCGCTGCGCCAGAAACAGCAAAAGCAACTATCGAAAGTGTCATAAAGCGTCCAAAGTCTTCCAGCCAAAACTGTTGTACGCTTTTTAATTTCTTAAATTGGTTAAATCGTGAAAATGTGCCGTATAACAGAGCCAGATAGATGAACAAACCTACAAATCCTAGATCGCCTAGCACCTGAAAATAAATGCTGTGAGCAACATGCATTATGTGAGGTTCGGGAGAAGGGATGAAGCTAACTCTATCAAAGGATAATACCAAATATTGCCATGTTGGCCCATAAGCCGCCGCATCAAAACCTCCGCCAAACACAGGGTTTTCTAAAGCGAGGATAATAGCTAACTTCCAAGAAATAACCCGGCCCATAAATGAACCATCCTGGTCGGCAGTTTTAATCGTATTCATTCTGTCTAACCAGGCTTGATCAACAAAACTGTATCCAATGCCAGCGAGTATAAAAAGTACTATAAGAATAGAGGCTTTGTTTTTACTTTTTATGAAAAAATAACCGGCCAGGACTAAAAGCCCTATTAAGCCTCCCCTGGAATCTGAACCGATAACCATCAGTACATTGGTCACAATTAAGCCAATCAGACCAAACTTAATGTACTTATACTTTTTATACTCAGTGTAAAGATAAAACATCATAGGTATACACATAAGCGTAGCCAGAGCAGATAAGTTATTATCGTTAAATGAAGGGCTTATGCCATAAATGTTATGCCCTCCGCCTGAAATAATCACTTTCAGCCCATCTACAGCGGCTCTTGCAGAAATAGATAATACGCAGGCCCACATTAAGGCATTAACATGAATTCTTTTTCTAACAATCAACAAAACAAAAATACCAAACACAACTGACTTTAAGAGATACTCCCATTCACGCCAAACGTGGTCTTCGTATCCGAGGTTAAATATTGAGGAGATCGTTGCATGTGTGAAAAAAATCAATATCAGTGCAACCGAACCGTTAAATTTAAAATTGGATTTTTCTTTACTGATAATAAAGCTAAGCATGGTGCAAACGGCAAAAACGAAGTTCCAGCGTATACTGGTAGCCATACCATATCCCCAAACGCTTACAGGGACTAAAGAGGACCATAACCATAACGCCAGGCCCAGGTATGGCCTTTTGAAACATGCATAGATAAGGTAAGGCAGAAGTGTGAGTAGAAGTAGATCACGCATGATATTTATTCATCATCGCCAGATTTTATGGCCAGGTAACAAAACAAAGGTACCAGAGTAAAAACAATCAAAAATATAAAGTTATCTATCATGGGTACTTCCCCATAGTGGATGCAGTAAGGTGTTGTTAAAACTTGATACCTTACCACTGTCTCGCGCTTTTATACGCCCATCAAGAATATTACTGGTAACAACAACGTCAGATTGTGGAAACCTTACATCAATGCCAACTGAGTTCAAAAGATAATTGTTGGTAATCGCTATACCGGTTGCTTTGTTGATATACACGGATACATCGTTCTTGCAATTAACTACGGTGTTTTCTCTCATGATTCCAGCTTTGTGTTCATACTCACAGTTGTCACTCTGGCATAAAGATTTGCCCGTACCACCGCCACCAAACGAAAGCCCAACCCGTGTATCTAAGGCTCCATCGTGAGGCACTCGCCATTCACAAGCTATGACGTTTCGCTCAAAAATCCCATTCTCCCCTCCTCCTTTCAAAAAAGCCCCATAGGTAACACGATTGCCACCGGATTTCGAAAAATCAGCTATAAAGTTACCTGCGATTAACCAGTTGTTTCCTCCTACCACGTCAATGGGGGTTACCGGTAAACGGGTGTCTCGCTGCCATTCGTTGATAAAGTGATTCCGGAGAATTTTAATATTGTCAGGAAACTCTCTTTTCATCGTTTGCTTAGGTATAAAACCATTACTTTTAATGTGAGCATTAAAATTAACAAAGCGATTATTCTGAATAGAGATATTGTCAGCGTTACCTACTATGTGCAGTGCATGATCGCACCTTGAGTCATAATCACATACGCCTTGGAATCTCAAGTTTTCAATTACCCAGTTAGGCGTTTGTAATACTAGTCCTTCCCTGGATTTCAACTGTATAGTGACGGTTTCAGGTTTATCAGCCCGAATAACTGAAAGTGAGTCTGTGCTCTTCTTTAATGCATATTTTTTTGCTTCTAAACGATATTCGCCAGGCATTAGCGTAACCTCAACATCACTTAAATCGCTTTCTAATGCCTGGATTAATTCTGCTGTATTCTCAACATATACCTTTCGGGAAGGCTGAGGATAAGGTGTGAGTGGATAGTCGAGCTGTGCCAACAAGGCTGCATAATCAATGTCTGTTTTGTCGTTTTTTGGGAATAGAAAGGTCATTCTATTAAGTGCGATTAAGATTGATCGATGAAATCCAGTATTTTTGGGAATATTAATTTCGGTGTACTTTTCAACATTGAGCCCGAATTGAACCAATTGAGGCGATAAAACATAATAGGTTAGCGCTATAACACTACATAAAGTTAAAACGATTAAATATTTGGGTGTGCCTAACCTCATTGTTTAATTACCAGGTTCCAGGATTTTTAGGGCATCAATAATTGAAATTTCGGGCAATATTTTTTCTAACTTTAAATCTGCACGGTTTTCGATAAACCGATTGTCCTCACTGTAGTTATCTTTATCAATAATTTGGTGTCCGACGATAATATTCTCTTCCACAGCAACGCTTATTGATTGATTAGGTGATCCAGGTAAAGCCAAAACTTCATTTGGGCCATCCCGCTCCGCAAAAAGCAGGTTATTGGCGAGCAGTATACTGTGGGGCCGGTGCCTGGCCATTTCTCCTAAACCAAATCCTATCAACTGCCGGTTCACCGTATTCTTATTCTTTATCAAAATGCTATTTCGGATAATAATTTCACCACCGGCAGGCATATCAATAATTCTGCTATCGTCACTGGTTACTGAGCCTATTCGGGAAAACTCAATAACGGTTTTGATTGCTTTGGTGCTTATTTCATGCGCCTGGTCTATCCCATCCAGAATATCACTGTATCGAATAATCAATTCGTTGCCTGAAGATGTAATGGGATGAGCCTTTCCATCCTTCCCTAGTCTCTCAAGCTTACTGTATTCAACTATCAATGTTCCGCTATCCTTGCCACTAATGATCCCTCGCTCTCCATCATGAAAGTACACATTTGTAACGGTTAAATTTTCTCCGCTATGACTTACGCACGTGCCTTTACGGCTTGAATGTAAGGCATTGCTGCATTCAATGTTTTCGAGGCGTATATTGTCGCCCATTACGTTAAACGTGGCACCATTTTTAGTCACCGCCCCTTTGAAATGCGGCCTGTCGAAAGAACCACTGATCACAACATTGTTAGCGGTAATATCCATACCTTGCCTATATACGCCGGGTCCTATGAACACTTTACTGCCATCTTTTATAGCCGTAGCGGCCGTTTCAATTTCTGTGAATAACACCCCATCAACGCTTATCTCACCGTTTTGCAAAGACTGGAATGCGTAACTCTTTGGAAGAAACGCAATCAAACACATGATCAGGCTCACGAAGCAGAATATCCTTTTGCAAGGCCTGATTTTTGGAATCAGCGTGTTCACTGCTTAAGTCGCCTTATCGCAATAAAGTCAAACACAGTGTCAAGTCCTCTCCAGGTAAGATAACGTTTATCGCTTTTGAACACATCGCTTGCGCGTTCAGGCATATGCTCTATACCTTTTTGTTTAAGGAGAGAGACAATCTCGTCTTGTTGAAGTTTTCTCATCGAATAGCGTACACGCCTGCGCCAGTACAATTTTAAATCCGCCAGGGAAAAGGGTGAGAGTTTTTCATATATAAACACCGCATCTTCACAAACGCCACGTCTTTTAAGTGGTTCGTCAGTACCATCCACTAAATTTGTTGCAGTTAAAAAACCTAACATACTATCATCACCTATTAACCCTACAGGAAGGCGAATATTGGCACTTTTTACCCGCTGTACAAACTCTGGATTTAGCAGGTATAAATTTCCTGTAAATTCGTGGTGCTTTAGTAAACGTGCACGCCATTCTTCTGAGCTTCTACCACCAGCCCATGGCATGCTCGACACTGAGTTATAAGCCGGATGTGCCAAATAATAGTTAGCAATATTGACAATAGCCTTATGCTCAAAGGTCAAATCCCCGTCCAAAAATAAGGGAATCGATTTATCATCATAATAGTGATAAACAAATTGATTCCAGGTCTCCGATTTATCGCCAAAAATCAACTCGACTGCCTGGACTCTGTGATCAGTCTCGCTGTATTTTTTCGCAATACTAAATGACTCATCTTTGCATCCGTTGCACATAACATAAACTTCAATGTCCAATCCGGCAGAAGCGTCAATCACACTTTGGATTGATTGCTTGAGCGTTTTTTCCAGATTATAGACAAACATGCAAATTTGAATTTTCATTAAATCAACTCTAACCGGTCTCTTCTGTACTTATTTGTTACGGGCCTTAACAGCATCTGCAAACCATTCGGTAATCAATTGTGCATTTTTTTGCCAGGTTAATTGATTTTCCGACACCGACTTTGCAGCACCGTCTCTAATCTTGGTTCGTAGTTCTGTGTTGGTAATAAGTACCTGAATGCATTTAATCATTTCTTCTATTGAATCTTCAGAAAAAAGCAACGCATTGTGGCCGTCCTCGAGCAGTTCTCTGATGTTTTCACTATCAGTCGCAACTATTGCTAATCCTTTGGCCATATATTCAATGAGTTTTAATGGCGAAGCCCACGGCGTAACGGCTGGTTGCAAAGCAATATCAATTTGATCCAACCAATAAGGCATTTCTTCTCTGGGCACCAATCCGGTGGTCGAAAATGAATTTTCAAAAGCCAACTTTTTAGCGGTCGAGTTGAGCTCAGCAATAACCGGCCCATCTCCTACCACCAGGAAATGAATATTTTTGTGACTCATACCAGATAACAAATGGATAACTTTATCCAGTTGATGCCATTCACGACAAAAGCCCACAAACCCAACAACTATTTTATCTTTGAATCTATCTTCCCTGTTTGTATGGTTTTGGGGAGTAAACACAGAAACATCTACACCATTTGGAATGACTTTAATCTTGTCGTCAGGCACATTGGCATCACGAATATACTTTGCCAGGACATGTGTAACCGGCAGAACCCGGTCTGCATTGCGCCAGGTATAGTATTCGGTCCATTTAGCAAGCCCAGAGAGGCTTAGCCCGCCATATTTGAGTCTTTCATCGTAAAGCGGAGAGTTAACTTCCAGTTGAAAGGGTAAACCAAATAGTTTTTTTGCCCAGATACCAGCGGGTAAGAATAAATTGTAGCGTTCATAAATAACATCGGGCTTGTATTTAATGATTGCCACGCACAGTTTGAAAAACGCATAAAATGCATAAGAAAACTCAAGAAACTCAGAGACCCACCCAGGCAGTTTTTCACGTAGATTAGAAACCCATCCGCCGTCACTGCCAAAATCGCTATTTTCCGCAACGCCGGGAGCGACAATGACCACGTCATGTCCTTGCTTTTTGAACTCGTTAATAATTGATTCAACATGGACATACTGCCCATCTTTAGAAGCTATGCGATGATGATAAAGAATTTTCATGACTGTACTATCTTTTCAAAAATTTTTTTCTGTCCCAGTGACGTGGCCTGCCAATCAAAACTCTCTGCATATTTTCGAATAAGTTGCCGATCTCTTTTTTTGCTCAGGATATTCTTTACACCCTCGGTAAGAGACGGTACATCGCGTTCAACTAAAACGCCAACATCCTCTGTTTGAACGACTTCAGGCGTTCCCCAAACTTTTGTTGCAACTACCGGTGTACCAGAAGCCATGGCCTCCAAAAGCACATTGGCCCATCCCTCTCTTGATGAAGCAAGCACCAACATATCTGCTGTCTGCATCCAGCGGTTGACATCCGGCTGCGACAAAGCACCTAAAAACAACACTCTGTCACTCACCGCTTCATCAATGGCTAGCTGTAGAAGTTTTGTTTTATCCGGCCCATCGCCAGCTATAGCCAGAGTGACCTCGGGTAAATCCTTTAACGCCTGAATGATTAAATAATGTCCTTTGCGTTCGATTAACCAGCCGACCGATAAAATTAGTGGTCCTGATATTCCCTTTTCAGCCTTTAACTGTTGTTTTAATGTATCATCAGAAGGTTTGAAAAGTTGAAGATCAACGCCATTTCTCAACACAGTAATGCGGTCTTTTTCCACACCCAGATTCACCATCTCATCTTTAAGCGCCTGACAAACCGTCATCATATGATTGGCATGCTTAAAGACAAACCTTAGCATTTTTAAGGCTTTAGGATATTGTGGGACTAAATTAATATCAGTCCCTCTGGCAGTGCAGGTAAAAGGTATATTTAATGCTTTGGCCACTTTAGCAATGGCTACCCCATCAGGGTAAAAATAATGTGCATCAATCAGGTCTATTTTTGCCTGCTTCTGAAGCTTTCTTACTGTACGACTAATCCCCCAACGCATAAATAAAGGGGTTAAATACATACCTAATTTGGGAATAACCAAATACTTAGGATGGTAAACATCTAATCCATCAATAACTTCTTTAGCTGGTACATTGGCATATTTCGCGTATTCGCCAAACACTTTATGTTTAAGAGGAAACCAGGGAACCGGCGCTATCACCCTCGCATTAATTTCAGGAAAATCATTTAACAGATGCCTTAAGCGGGTTTTAACAAATATTCCATGTTTAGGGTCATTACAATTGGGATATAACGTTGAGATGGTAAGTAATTGCATAGTTTATTTCTTCTGTAATGACAAAGGTTTTTCAATTAACACAAAAAGAAAAGCTGACACAATTAACGTCAATAAAAAAAACGGAATAAACATCGTGTAAAAAACCCAATCTTGACTTGCGGAAGGAGCGAGTAACAAAGAAAGCACCAAAAACAAAAATTTAAGTGTTAAACCATGAATCAAATAATATGAATAACTCATGTTTCCATACCAACGCATATACCGATGAGCAAAAATTTTTGCAATGGCTGGCCGCCCTTCAAAAATACTCAAACAACTTAAACCGTACCCGAAATACATCACTACAACTACAAACCATGTGTAATCAAAATAAAAAAAATATCGGATTAAAAGCATCGAAAACAAAGTAGCAGGTAATAGCCAGGAGGCAGACAGTTTGGTAAAAGAAATTTGTTTTTGCCTGAGTTCAAATATCATCATTCCCGATATGAACATCAACATTTCAATATGAGAGGCATTAAACCAGGCAATAAAAAAGCCTGTAACAGTTGATGCGGTCAAAAACAGCATTCTTTGCTGCCAACGCCACTGTCTCAACCTGATAGTAGCGATAACTATTGGCACCAACAGGTAAAAAAACATCTCATAACTTAACGTCCAGGCAACAGCAAACAGTGGTCTGATGTCAAATAAGCCAGGGAGAAGTAAAAGGCACTGGACAAGATAAACCCCGATATTTAAAAGCCCTTCGGGTAGCTTACTCTCTTGCGGAAATAAGACCGAGAGCACAAGATACAGCCCCATCACCACTAAAAAAGTAGGGTAAATTCGTTTAATTCTTCTTTTTGCGTAGGTTTTATAATTTACGGACCTTTTTATCAGCATGCCGTAAATTAAAAATCCGCTCAGAATAAAAAATAAATCAACGCCGGTAGCGCCTAAAAACCGAAGATAAAATATTAAGTCGAAAGTGAATGAGTCCTCACTGACCCAGCTCTGTGATTGTGCGGCAAAATGCACAACAAAAACCATAAATGCCGCAAATCCACGCAGCCCTTCCATGGGTTTTATAGTGCCATGGTTGTGATGAGAAACCATAAATACACTGTCCAGTCTTTCAGTAAGGTTTCTCATCAGGCTGCTATTGCTCTATGACTTGTTTGTTAATTGAGACTAGCTGATGGCTGAGTGCAAAATCATCTGGCGTGCCGATATCAAAAAAAAGCCCCTTTGTTTTATAAACACCCACTTTATTTTTCCTATCCGACAAAATGTCTGACTCAAAGCTAAATTTCGATGTTGAGTCGTAGAGCGCAATGGCTGGATGTTTGCGCTTTATACAATAGACCCCAGCATTGATATAGCCGCTGCCGGAACCACCTTTTTCACTAAACCCAGTGAGACAATCATCGTTAATTTGCGCCGCACCAAAACGGCCGATATCAGAAACTTCAATGCACACCATGCTTAAATCAGCGTCATCTCTCTTCGAGAATGCAATAAATGCTGCAACATCAAACTCTACAAAAGAATCGGCATTCAGCACTAATACCTTCTCACCTGTGGCATGGGATAATGCTTGCTTAATTGCCCCACCAGTACCTAAAGGTTGCTCTTCAACGGAATAACTTTTTGCAAGAGAAGGATAAGCACTATCTATTGCGTCCTTAACCATATCTGCATGATGGGATACCGCAAAAATGAAATTCGTTATGCCATGCCTTTGCAAAAAATCGATGAGATAGAAAATAAAGGGTTTTCCATCAACTTTAGCCAGGCATTTCGGGTATTTATCCCCGGTCACTGCATGTAGCCGTGTGCCAAGCCCGCCCGCTAATAAAATTGCTTCCACGTTGGTGCTTCCTTATTGCGGCTTCAAATCCGCGAATAACTGTTCTTCCACAATGCCACATAAAATATGGCCGAAGGAGATATGGGTTTCCTGGATATAAGGCGTGCAATCTGAGGGGGCATTTAAGGTAATATCGCACATGCTCGGTAATTTACCTCCCGTACCGCAAAACGCAATAGTATGAATCCCCATAGCTTTGGCTTGTTCTACGGCTTTGATGATATTGACAGAATTGCCCGATGTACTGATTCCTACAAATACATCGCCTTCAACGCCGTTGGCCTGCACCTGCCGCGAAAACAGCTTATCAAAACCATAGTCATTGCCAATTGCGGTAAGCATGGAAGTGTCGGTAGTAAGCGCAATAGAAGGCAAGCCCGGTCGGTCGAAATTAAACCGGCTAACAAACTCGGCCGCTAAATGCTGAGAATCAGCGGCACTGCCACCATTACCGGCAAACATCACTTTTTTACCGTTTTTGAGCGCATCGACACAGAGCGCTGCAGCGTCGGCTAAACGCTGTACCAGCGCCTCATCCGCCATCATTTTTTGTTTGGTTTCGATGGTTTTCTGCATATGCTCACGGATGTAATTTACACTGTCCATGCCTTAACTCCAAAGTTAGTGAATTGAAAAGAATGTACCTGGCCGGAGGTTTGTTTTAGTGCTTTTATCAGAGGGCGTTTATGGATGGGATCTACAAACATCATCATAAAGCCACCACCACCGGCGCCAGACAGTTTAAGCGACTTTGCGCCATGCTCAATAGCAAGCTGTGCGACGTCTTCAATATAACTGTTACTAATTGAGGCAGACGTTGACTTCTTCGCCAACCAGGCTGATTTCAGCACGTCAGACATGCCCTCAATATCATTGCGCAGTAAGCATTCTTTCATGTCGAAAGCACTTTTTTTAACGGCATGCAGCGCTTCCAGTGATTTATCTTTACTTTCTACACTGGATGAGGCTTTTATCTGGTCATCAATGATTTTACCTGAGTCTCGCGACACCCCGGTAAAATAAAGCACTATCTGACTTTCCAATTCGTTCTGGATGTCATTGCGGATCCGCAATGGATTCACCAGTACCCGATCTTCATGGAATTCCATAAAATTAAACCCACCAAAAGTTGCCGCGTACTGATCCTGCTTACCGCCGGATAATTTGCAATCTTCCCGCTCAATTTCATAAGCCAGATGAGCCAAATCATACTCACCCAAAGGCAGCTTTAACAATTCCCGATAAGCCGCTAGAATCGCTACCACCATGGTTGATGACGAACCCAACCCGCTCCCCGGCGGCGCATCAGAATAGGTGATCACATCAATCGATAACGGTTGCCCCTGATTGTAGTCTTTTACCACCCGATTGTAGATTGCTTTATGCAGAATCAGGGTGTTATCCAGCGCCAGTTCAGGCAACGCATCGCTCTCAAAGGTTTGTTCGATGTCCTGCGCATTAAAATGCACCTTGCCATCGTCTCTGTTTTGAATGGTGGCATAGGCAAACATGTCGAGAGTGACGTTTAATATGTAACCGCCATATTTATCGCTATAGGGCGATACATCTGTACCGCCTCCGGCCAGGCCAATACGCAATGGGGCTTTTGATCTAACTATCATAGGGTGGGTCCTGTTCTAATAATTTATCAAGCAGAGCGAGTGCGCCGTCCCAACCGTAATGTCTTATTATCCATGCGCGGTTTTCAGCGCCAATTGTAGCTAATGCATCAGGTTTGTTGATTAACGATTTGATTAACGTTACCTGTTTTTTTATCTCGTCTTCAACCAGCGGATTTTGCTCCGCAGGCAGCGCGATACCTTCCTGCCCCATGGATGTCATCACCACGGGCTTAGCCATCGACATGGCTTCAAGGACTTTATTTTGAACTCCACGCGCTATTCGCAGTGGTGCAACGCATAGTAAGGACTGACTCACATAGGGGCGCACATCAACTACCCTACCAGTCACCACCACTCCGTCTTTAGCCTCGAGTGCTTTGACTTTATCAGTGGGTTTCCCCCCCACAATGTAAAAGAACACATCAGGATTTGCAGAGCGAATTTCAGGCCATATGTTTTCAACGAACCATACCACGGCATCCACATTAGCCCAGTAATCCATCGCGCCGGTAAAACAGATAACTTGGTGATTTTTTTCAGGGCTATCGGTGTAATCAAACTCCGCTTCAGGATCGAAGTAGTCAGTATCAACGCCATTGCCGAGCGTCACGATCTTGTCATTAAGCGCGGCGGGACTAATGTTACGAAAATGGTCGCGCTCTTCATCAGTGATAAGTGTTACCGCGTTAAATTCGCGTAAAATTTTCTGTTCATACGCCTCTATCAAACGCTGCTCTCTGGAATAGATCCAGGCAGAATAAAACGGTTTGTTCTCGGCATATTGCCGCCACTTATCGGAGTCCACATCAGCCATGTCTAAAATACGTTTTTTATTGGCGTATTTTTCATGTTCGATAAATTGAGCTGTCCCCCCTGAATAGGCGATCAACCGGTCAATCTTGCGTCTGCTTATTACGTCGTCCACCCAGTTTTGCATCGCCTGATTTTTATAGTGATGGGTAGATACCGGTTTACCGGCAATCAATGACTGCAAACCAGACTGCAAGCTGGACTTTCCGCAAATATCAACTGTAAACAGCTCTTCACTCATGGCCTCAACGTCGGCAATATACTGGCGGTCGTGTTCGTCATCAATAAAACAACCAATAACTACCCTGTACCTTGCAGCCAGATATTTAACCAGATTATAAGTGGTAATTTTGTCGCCTTTATTGGGAGGAAAAGGGATCCGGTGACATAAAAACAACACGGTATCCATTACTGTATATCCTTACTTTCGTTTTGAAGAAACAGGCCGAGCATTAACAGTGTCCACAATGAAGCAGCGTGATCATACTTGCCGGACAAATGCTGTTGAATTTTCTTGTCTAAGGCTCGCTGATTAAAAATACCGCTATTTTTTACCGCGTTACACCCCATAACTTCAATTAATTTTTCTTTTAACGGTCCCCGCAACCATTCCGCCATGGGTACACTAAAACCCATTTTCTGACGATAGAGGTTTTCCTCGTTTACGTATGGCTCAAGTGCCTTTTTAAGCAGCGCTTTGGTCTCGCCGTTCTTGATATTTTCTTGCGATGGGATCTTAAAGGCCCACTCCACAAACTGGTGGTCCATAAACGGAGAACGTACTTCAAGACCATTGGCCATACTAGAACGGTCCACCTTGGTATTGGCATCCCCAACCAACCAGGTTTTGTAATCAAGATACTGAATAAGTTTAAGCGGATCGCTAAACTGCTTGGCAGCCAGATAACGCTCGTACACCTGATTTGCCGAGTAATCGCCTAGCTTACCTTTAAATTCTGCAGTATAAAGCGATTGGCGTTCGTCTACTCTGAGCTTGCTCATGCTATTCATGAATGCTTCGGCAGTCGTCATCGCCAGCGACTGAAACGTAGTTTTGGCTCTTAAAAACTGCGGTGCCCAGTCAAGTTTCGGATAGAGTTTACCAAGCGGCTTAAACAGGGTTTTACGAATAAACGCCGGTATCTTTTGCCTTACTTTTTCTTCAGCCAGGTGAAGCTTGTAGCGTCGGTATCCGGCAAATAGTTCGTCACCGCCATCACCGGATAATGCCACGGTGACATGCTTTCTGGCCATTTGGCACACTTTAAAGGTTGGCAATGCCGATGAATCAGCGTAGGGCTCATCAAAAACATCAATCAGCTTATCGATTAAGGAGAAATCGTTATGATCGACTACTTCAACGGAGTGGTTTGTTTGGTAGCGGTCGGCGATAATTTGTGCGAAGTCAGTTTCATCAAAGTGTTTCACGTCAAAGCCAACAGCGCAGGTAGTAACAGGTTTATCCTTGATTGCTTTGGCCATAAAAGCCACTACCGCGCTGGAATCCACTCCGCCGGACAAAAATGCCCCGAGTGGCACATCGGCTTCCAGGCGCATTTCTACCGCTTCCTTAAACTCGCGAGTCAGAGCATCGGACAACTCTTGCTCATTGCCACTGTGCGTTTCGGCATCCCAGGGGAGCTCCCAGTAGCGGATAGGCTGGATATTGTCGAGGCTTTCATTGGCTGCAAACAAAAAGTAATGGCCAGCTTCAAGTTTAAACGTAGACGCATAAATGGACTTTGGATCCGGTACATAGCCAAATGCCAGATACTCTTCAATAGCCTCGACGTTGAGTTTACGATTAAACAATGGATGGGCTCTGAGTGCTTTTAACTCTGAAGCGAAGCCGATGGAGCCATCACTGAACACACTGTAGTAAAGCGGTTTAACGCCAAGCCGGTCACGGGCAACAAATAATTCTTTGCGGTTATCATCCCACAGGATAAAAGCAAACATGCCTCTGAAGCGGTGCAGGCAATCTACCCCCCACTCCTCCCAGGCGTGCACAATCGTTTCGGTGTCACTCTGAGTGTTAAAATGATGGCCTAAACCCGATAACTCAGCTGCGATATCCTTGTAATTAAATATCTCACCGTTAAAGACCACAACAACGGAGTCATCTTCATTAAAAATGGGCTGATGGCCACCGGCCAAATCAATAATCGAGAGTCTGCGATGTCCAAGGGCAATAAAATTGTTAAAGAAATACCCCTCATCATCGTTTCCGCGATGTGCCTGAGCGCGGTTCATGGTGCGCAATACTTCTTGCTCGGGCGCCTCGGTATTATTCGGGCAAAATAGTCCGCTGATACCACACATACTTTCAGATACTCCCCTGATAAATCTGTCTGTAGGCTTCTACCATCGCCTCTTCACTGTATACGCTGACTATTTTCTCCCGTGCATTTTTGCCTAACTGTTGCACTTTTTCCGGTTGATTAAACATCTCCAGCATGATTGTGGCCAGTGCGTCCTGATCCTGGCTTTCGTAAAGCATACCGCAGGACGCATCAACCACTTCAGGGATCCCACCAACACGCGTCACAACAGGCGGAATCTCGCAAGCCATAGACTCTAACAGGGTCATCGGGATCCCTTCTGCAAGAGAACTCATCACAAAAACATCGATACCGGCATATTCCGCCCGCATATCCAGTTTCGGGCCTGGCAAGTAAATATGATTTTGCAGTCCAAATTCGTCAATTAACGTGTTTAATTCATCAAAACACTCACCACCACCGATAATAACTAACTGACAGTGAGCAGCAAAATCTGCAGAAATCTGTGATGCTTGCTTAAATGCCCTGACTAATAATTGTTGATTTTTAATTTTTGCCAACCGGCCAACATGACCAAAAACAAATGGCCTCTTACCAAAGTCTGATTTTGTCGCCGGATAAAAATTGCTGGTGCTTATGCCATTGAGTATTAACTGCAGCTTTTTGCGGCGAATACCAACATCATTTAACAACCAGTCGTATAAATCCCGCGAAACCGGGATAATTTTAGTAATGAAGGGTGAAAGTGCTTTCCGCAATAATCGATATTTTTTATTAGCGCCGGAGGGATCAAAAATATCCCTTCCGTGTTCAGCATGCACTCGTAACTTAACACCGGATAACCAGGCGATAAACTGCAACTCTACGGTTGCCAGATTATACGTGTGCACACAGTGCGGCTGGAAAATCTTAACCTGATCGTAAAAACGTTTGAATATCCGCCAATCGTTTCCCTCACGTTTGTTCAAACTAATAACTTCTACGGGTTTCGCTAACAAGTTTTTAAAATCTTCTGAATAACCCGTAAGCGCAACTATCCGATGCTCAAACTGCGCTTCGGGCAATGAATTGATACAGTTAAGTAAAACTCTCTCCAGCCCGCCAATATCGAGACGATGAACAACATGCAATACCTTTGTCTTCAATTATTCATCCTCTGGTGCAATGGCTTTCATAAATTGCTTTGCGGTTGCTAAGTTCGGCACCTCGGCGACAATAAAAAAGCCGTCATTGCTTCCGCCTTCGACTCTGTTGAGCAGTTGCTTCCACTTAACCTCCAGCGAATTAATGCTCTGTAACCCCTTCACCTGATACCATGCTACCAGTATTTTTTGTTCACCAGCGAGATTAACAACCTTGACTACTCTGACTGCCTTACCACCTAAAGTTTGTGTTTCAATCGAAGACTGCGTCCAGCGCTCATTATCAAAAACTCTGTGGCGACTACTCACCAGCTCTTGGTTCTGAGTGTCTTCGTTGACATAAATTGCTCTAAACTGAACGTCTTGCCATTGACCAAACCAAGCGCGGTCCTGGCTTGGCGCAACCCATGACGGAGCGTCAAGCTCAGTAATAACCTGACTTTGACTAAAATGCTGAAAAGGATGAGAATCAACAGGTTCACTATTAAATTGGAGAGCGTAATCACCCAGAAGTTTGGGCGCAACTAAAGTTACCATCAGCAAAACAGCAAATACTGAATATACTAACCTACTGTTCAAAGCAGAACACGAATCAGGCTTGTCCGGGGTAATTGCTTTATCAGTGCCTATTGAGCCAATATAAAACAGCATAACCAGGATAAAGGCAAAAAAGAACCAGCCATACACCAAATGATCAGCCCCGGTGGCATACTTCATGTCAGAATAATATCCGATCACCATAATACCAAAGGCGCGTATACCATTCGCTATTACAGGTAGAACGGCGCAAATGAGTACGAACAGCAACCGCTTCCAGTACCGGGTATAGTTGATATAAGAAAACAACACACCAATGGTAAATGTACCAATCAAAAATCTTACGCCGGCGCAGGCTTCCGCTACATGGAATGTGCCATTTGGCAAATACAAGTATAAGCCTTCGCGATAGACAGGAATTCCCACCAGTTCAAGAAAAAAGACACTTAATTCAGCGGTGACATCCTGTAGCATCGGAACAAGCTCTTCACCGAATGGGATCGCAAAAATAAGATAAAAAAGCGGAAAAATGATGATTCTGCCGATAATATTGCCGATTAATGCCCATAGCAATAAGATAAGACTGCAGACTGCTGCAGCATGCATAAACAAATTTATTTCTAACTGCGCAACAACAAGATAAAAAATTTGTAAAGCAAAGAGGGGAAGGAACAGCCAGTAATTGGGTTTTATATGCTCGAAACCAAATTGATGGCGCTTTTCATAAACCAAATATGCGGATATTAAGGGTACAAAAAAACTATGTTTATAAGCCTCAGAATTTCCCCATACCTGAACCATGTGAATAATTCCATCTCTGAAAGTCCAAAACCAGGCAGTAACAGACAAAACGCATAACACCACCCAAGTAAACTTTAATCCAGCAGAGATATCCTTTCTTATAACCTGATTCATTGTCACTAACCTAAATATTTAGACAGGTAGGGTCCTGCTATCCTGCTAACCCATAAAGGTAACTTTTTCCAAGTATTAATAAATAATGCATATTTGGGGTTATTGGGGCTCAAATTTGGTTGCTCTGTGGCCTCAACCAAAGCCCGCTGATAATAAAGGGCTTCTGCCGGCATTCCATAAGATGCTTTATATTTAGCGGCACCAGAATCATTTTTGCTGCGGCCGAAATCAAAATGTGTACAACCTTGCTCACGAGCGTGACACATTAACTGGTAATACATAAAGTCGTTACTTTTGAGTGCTCTGGCATCGAAAAGCCCTCCCCCATAATAAGGTAAGACTTCGTTTTTATAGTAAAAACTGAGTACTGACGATACCGGCTTGCCATCGGGCCCTGTGACTGTTAATACATCAAAGTTATCAGCGAACGTAGAGGCGATATTCTTGAAGAATCGCTTGTGAAAAACAGGTGTCCCTAAATTTCTGACACTTTGTGAGTAAACATCGTAAGCAGTTTCATAGTCAGCATTCACTACTGCATTTAAATCATTTTTTAATGAATGGCGGATCACTGCACGTTGCTTTTTCTTTACTGCTGCAAGGATTTCTTCTGGTGAATCGGCAATATCGCAACCATAGGTCGAGTGATGACAAAACGTTTCGTAACTGGGATTATTTACCGGCTTGCGATAGCGCAATTCAACAAAGTCGACTTTAAGTTCCTTGCCAAGTTTCAAGGCCTCGTCTTCAAGTTGTATCCGTATATTGTCATTGTCAGCAAGCGCCCCACCATACACGCAAAAAGGGGTTGAAACCAATGAATGACCAAAGAGCAGACTTTTTATCCTCACCAAAGGTAAAATGCCAGAAAGCTTATCACCTTGCCAGGCCGCAAGATAAAAGCTTCGATGATTAAAAGAGCTTTCAATAACTGTTTTCCAACCAGACAGATGGAAAAAAGAACCTTCTTTATGCTCCTCTACGTATCTGTCCCAGTCGTCAAAAAATTCATTCTGTAAGTGGGTGATCCTTAAATCATCTGCATGACCTGTCGTCATATTGTCTTCCCTACAACCTAAGCGAGCCAGTTTAGCGGTTATTATTCTTTTGTAATGGGCAGATTATAAGCGGCAGCCATTGTTCCCCACTTATACTGCTCAAGCAGTTTGATAAGCTTTTTTTCCATCACAGACAAATTTATATAGTGTCTTACCCTGGACTTCAATGGCGCACCAGCTATTCGGGGCTGTTTGCTGTCGATCTCCCAAGGATGGAAATAAAAACTATAGGGTTCGTGAGTAGACTGCAAATATTTTTCGATACGCTGTTTTGATAACCAATACGGAAACAGTCTGAAATATCCCCCACCGCCAATACCAATGTTGCGATTATTCTTGATTATGGTGGGTATTGGTATTTCTGTAATCCCCTCTGCTCTCTGATACTTGTACCGCGGCCAGTCTGGCACACCATACAAATCATGCTTCACAGGGTAAGTGCTTGATGAATAGATAAAGCCAAGCTCACTAAGGACCTCATAAATCCATTCATTGCTTCCATCAATAGAAAAACTCGGTGCCCTGTAACCCCAAATGGCCGTACCACCAGTTTGTTCGAGAATATCTTTGCTTACACGAATATCTTCGGTTACCTGAGCACGATTCATTGTGGTTGCTCGACGATGAGAGAGGCCATGACTCGCTAGTTCATGTCCCTCGTCAACGATACGTTTAATTACGTCCGGACATCTTTTTGCCACCCAGCCCAGGGTAAAAAAGGTTGATTTAACCCCCTTTTCGGCAAACAGGTCGAGTAACCTGTGTGTGTTATGCCCTACACGTAATGGCATTTCATCCCACTTATCTGTAGATACTGTTGATTCGAATGCTGAAACCTGAAAATAATCTTCTACATCCACTGTCATCGCATTCAGGCGGGTATGATTACTCGTTGAAGACATCGGTTAGCGTCCTTTACCAAAAAGAACCACTTCTACCGTCCTGATCAGGATCAAAATATCAAGCAACAAGCTCTGATGTTTTACATAATAAAGGTCAAATTTTAGCTTTTCCATGGAATCTTCAACCGACGCGCCATAGGGATAATTTAACTGCGCCCAACCCGCCAGCCCCGGCTTCACGTTATGTCTTTGATTATAATAAGGAACTTCCTTAACCAGTTGTTCTACAAACTCAGGCCTTTCAGGGCGTGGACCAATAAAAGACATTTCGCCTTTAAATACATTGATCAACTGCGGTAGTTCATCGATACGGTATTTCCTTATGAAATTACCAATTCGGGTTACCCGGTTATCATTTTTGGATGCCCATTTAGCACCGTCTTTTTCTGCGTCTGGTCGCATACTTCTGAATTTGATTATTTTAAATAATTTACCATTATGACCGACCCTTTCCTGGCGATAAAAAACGGAAGTACTGGTTCTTCGTCCATCGTCGAGATAAATTAGCAATGCAGTGATCACCATAAACGGCCAGGCAAAAAATAATACTAATATGGCAAGAATTGAGTTCACCGTATAATCCAACGCATCTCTCAGGTAGTTTTGCGAGTGAAAACCGTTAGAATAAATAACCCAGCTTGGATACATCAGATTAACCGCAATCTGCCCAGTTTCTCTTTCCATAAAATCAAGCAGGTCGGTGACTTCAATACCACGAAGCCGACAGTCAAACAGGATCTCGATCGGCAGAGTTCCACGGCGTTGATCGCAGGCTATTACGATTTCCTCAATATCATTTTCTACCAGGAAATTACGCAGACTATCGTCAACTTTTACGTGAATAATTTTTTCATTCTTAATACCGTCTTCGCGGTTATCACCCGGTACCGGTACAAAACCAAGCAATTCAAATCCGAGTCTATCCACATCCCTGCGCATTCTTTTTTCTATGATTGAGGCTCTCTCACCAGCTCCCAACACCACCAATCTGACACGACCTAAGCCTAACAACCCCAGTCGATTGGTAAAATAACGGAAAAAGACCAGAGTGATAATATTGAGGCATATCGCAGTGGGTAAAAAGTATGAATGCATGTCCAGGCTGGAAAACAAAGTGCCGGTAAGTATTTCAACAATAAAATAACTCAGGCCCAGGCTAACAAATATTCTGCGAATGATTCCTCGAAAAGTTTCACGTAACTTAGCCTCATAAAGGCCAACAGAAAGCGAACACAACAAAACTGAAAGAGTAATCAGGAAAATGTTTATCGTGAGGCTTTCTACATCGGGTTCGCTAATTAAATTTAACTGAACCAGACTAAAACTCGTAATATATCCAATATACGAAACAAGCAACGCTTCCGTAATTACCAGCGCATTAGAACGCTTGTTTTGTCTGTTTTTTGCAACTGCCATATTGTTTTACTTGCCGAATATCCTGGTATGGGTGATTATGATAGGACATTTTAAATGGATGAGATAGACTAGATTTAGTTTACAGCCATAAATTTTAAAACTGTAATAAACATCTTAAGTGGGTGATGTTATAACTGCTAACAAAACTATATCTGCTTTGTGATCGTTAAGGGAAATGCAAAATGAGCAAAATAGCAACCATTGGTATTGCCGGTTTACTTTTAACGCTGGTTTCAGGATGCCAAACTTATAATACACTTCCGGAAGCAACAACCAGAACCTCATTAACCTCTGATGTAAACAATTATCAGTACCTTATTGGACCAGGCGATAACGTAACCATTTTTGTATGGCGAAACCCGGAAATCTCAGGTTCTTTTGTTGTCAGGCCAGATGGTAAAGTCACTACGGCACTGGTTGAAGATATTGACGTTTCCGGCAAAACACCCACCGAACTTGCCAGACATATCGAAGATGAATTGTCTAAATTCATCAACTCACCAAGAGTTACAGTTAGCGTTGGTGGTTTTCAGGGGCCACTGAGTGAGCAAGTCAGAGTAATTGGTGAAGCAACCAGTCCCAGAGCTGTAAACTATATTGAAGACATGACTTTACTCGACCTGATGATCGCCGTAGGCGGATTAACGGAGTTTGCCGACGGCGATAGCGCCAAGCTGATTCGCGTTATCGACGGCCAGAAGCGTTCTTTTGAAATCGAAATCGATGAACTGATAAGAGAAGGTGACATCAGCAAAAACGTCGACATGCTGCCAGGAGATATCGTAATCATTCCCGAAGCCTGGTACTAAGTCTACCTTAATTTGCTCTAACAAAATCGGAAAAGAAGTACGTTATGCAGGATTTACAACAAGTTCTTAATCAGATAGTGGATTATCTTAAGGGTATCTGGATTAAGAAACGCTTCGTGATAATCAGTTCTTGGTTACTCTGTCCGATCGGGTTCTTATACGTTGCCAGTCTGCCAGACACTTACCAGTCTAAAGCCATCGTATTTGTCGATACACGGTCAGTTCTGCAGCCACTTCTTAGAGGTATTGCTATCCAGTCTAATCCTGAACAGGAAGTTACTATGATGGCGAAAACTCTTTTAAGCAGAAGCAATGTTGAGCAGATCGCCCGTGAAAGTGACCTTGATCTAGCAACTCAAACCAAAGAAGAGTTCGATGCCTTGGTATCATCGCTCACAAAAGGTATTGATCTCAATTCGACAGGGCGCGACAACATTTACACTATCTCCTATAGCGATGAGTCTGCAGGTGTTGCTCAGAAAGTCGTTCAGGAAACCCTCAATCTCTTCGTGGAAGGTGCCCTTGGCAATAACCGCAGAGATACAGATACAGCTGGCCGGTTCCTGGACGAACAGATTGCCGAATACGAAAGCCGCCTTACGGAGGCAGAGCAACGGCTCGCTGATTTTAAGCGCCAGTATAATGATATTCTTCCGCTTCAGGGTTCCTACTATTCTACCTTACAGTCACTTACCAAAGACCTTGACGCAACAAAACTGCAAATTAAACAGGTTGATCGTCAAATTGAGTCAATGAAGAAACAGCTAAACTCTGTTCGCTCTACTGATAGTTTTGGGGTAACCAACGACGATCAGCCTATTTTAAAAACCCGCTACGACGACCGTATAAAAGCGCTTGAAGAGGAACTGGATCGTCTTTTATTACGCTTTACAGATCTGCACCCGGATGTACAGGAAGCAAAAACATTACTGGCCTCTCTTGAAGAAGCCCGGAAAAAGGAAATTGATGCGTTTATCAATCAGAACAGTGATGACGAAAGCATTCCATCCAATGGGCTCAACATGGAAATCAAACTTGAGATAAGTCGTCTTGAAAGCAATAAAGCATCACTTAAGGTCAAGGAACAGGACATCACCGATAAAGTTGCTGAGCTTGAATCCAAAATTGATTTAATTCCGCAGATAGAAGCAGAATCCACTGCACTCAATCGCGATTATGGTATTACTAAAACACAGTATGAAGAGCTGTTATCACGTAAAGAAGCCGCTAATTTATCCCGACGTGCAGACGTTTCTGCGGAAGATTTGCAATTCAGAATTATTGAGCCGCCGTTAAAGCCAACAACACCAACCGGCCCAAACCGAATACTGTTTTACACTGGCGTTTTGGTTGTTGGATTTGGCTCTGGTATTGCTCTGGCATTTTTATTGAGCCAATTGAAACCGATATTAGTGCGCCCCAAACAGCTTATGGCATTATCAGACTACCCAATCTGGGGAACAGTAAGTCATTTTGACAAAAAGACCATCAAAAAACGTAATCGTCAGCGTCTGGGTATATTTATATTGTCTACCGGTGCGATACTGGCCATATACAGCGGGATGGTAATAGCAGAGATATTAGGCATCAAGCTTCTTGGAGGGTTTACACTATGAGTAACACGATAGAAAAAGCGCTTCAACGAAAGCGGGCTGAAGAACTTAAGAAAGTACAGGCACAACAAGCCGAGAACAACGCTAAAGAGGAGCCAGCGGAGCTGGTATCCGAGCCACAAGGCCAGCAAGTAAAATCAGCGTCATCATCCACCGCCTCCCTAAGTACTGGTGAAGATAATTCTGGCAATGATAAAGATTTATTTAGTTTAAATTTAGAGCAGCTTGAGTCTCGCGGCCATGTGTCTTTAACCGGTTCCCGCTCTTTGATTAATGAAGAATTCAGAGAAATAAAGAGAAAGCTACTCATTAACGCGTTTGGCCCTTTATCAGCTACGCTGAAAAACAGCAATATTATAATGGTAACCAGTGGCAGATCATCAGAAGGTAAAACTTTTACTGCATCTAACCTGGCTCTCAGTATCGCATCAGAACAAGATAAAACAGTGTTACTGGTTGACGCTGACGTACTCCGTCCTAATATCCTTAACACTTTGGGGTTGGAGCGCAGACAAGGGCTAATGGAGTACCTGACCGGTGAGGTAAATGACATTGCTGATGTACTGTATCCAACCAATATTGATAAACTGAAAATTATTCCCGCGGGTAAATCACACCATCTAAGCACAGAACTTCTGGCCAGCCAGAAGATGCACGAAACGATTAATGAATTTGCCAATCGCTATTCAGACCGGGTAGTCATCATTGATACCCCCCCACTCATCGGTATTACCGAAACGGCGGTACTGGCTAATTTTGCAGGACAGGCGGTTGTAGTGGTTGAGGAAGGCAAGGCAAAGCTAAATGATGTGAAAAATTGTATCGACCGTCTCAATCCGGAAATGGCAATAGGATTTGTAGTCAATAAATCAGTTCATACGGATGATGACGGCACCGGATACTATGGTTATTACAATTATGCGAAACAGTAAAATACGGTTTAAGTTATCTCCATTAACCCACGCTTTGATTTTATCTGCAGCGATATTTGCACCTACTGGCGTGAATGGTGCGGAAGTGAGGTTTACTGGTTCTTTACAGTCAGAATTAACCCGGCAAAAAGTCAACCGTGATGCTGCGCCAGATGTAACCCTGAACACAATATCTGTTACCCCCAAGGTTGGCGTTACGGCCCGAACCAAGAAACTTGGCGCTAGCCTGACTGCAACTCACAACTATCTTAACCGTGACAATAATACGGTTGCTCAGGAAAACAACTTCTCAACCTATGGCGCTACGTTTTCCTACGAGCCTGTCGAGCGTTTATTAACGCTGACCGCTTCCAGTAATTTAAGTTACCGTCCGGCAAATTCAACCAATTTTATCCTTTCGGACTACCTGACCAATTCAGACGATTTGGCTAAAACACAGAGTAATGCGCTGGGCCTTAATTTTAATGCTACTCAGGGTGATTATATCCGTTCCGATTTAAACCTGACTTATTCTGATATTAACGCCGATCCGATTGGCAATAATGTCAACACTGCCTTTAATGCTCTGGACGCCACCAACATTAATGCGAGGCTACGGGTAGCAAGCGGAGACGAGGCAGAGATAGTAACTTGGCGTGCTCAGGGGGTCTACACAGAAACAGACCGTGGTGAAGAGCAATACGGCACTTTTACCACGCAGCAGGCGCAGGCCGATGCCGACATCATGCTGTTATCCTGGCTAAGCTTAAGACTGAGTGGCACAACAGAGAAAAATGAAACAGACGCATCGGGTTCGGTGTTTTCAGCTTCGAGAGAGTTTTCCACATATGGTGCTGGTTTCACCATAAAGCAAAATGAATCCAGACGATTATCCGTAACTTACAACCGTACAAACTCAAATCTTGAAGAATCAGATGGTGAAAACTTTGTTGGTGTTGATTTAGTTTGGGCATTTAGCACCAGAACCAGCATTAGTGCTCAGTTTGGGCGACGTTTCTATGGCTCAAGTGCCAGCGCAGATTTTTCCTATAACAATAAACACTTACGCAGTGCTCTCAGGTATTCTGAATCAGCGACTAATTCGAGCAGGTTACTGGCAAGTGTTGAAAGCTTAGGTGTCTTTGTCTGTCCTGAAGGCAATGTAGACCTCGCCAGTTGTAACCAGCCAGACTCCCTGGATTACACTCCTTTACCCGGAGAAACCTTGGTTCAGTTTAATCAAAACCTATTCGATCTGGACGATAACATTATTGTAAGAAAGTCTTTGGATGGTGTTATTGGCTACAGCTTTTCTAAAATAAGCTACAACCTGGCATTGCAAAGTTCAGAAGATGAATTTCAGGAAACAGGCAGACTTAGAGAGACAAACAGCCTTACATTTAACATCAACTATAACTTAAGTAAAAAAACTAACGTTAGCACCGCTTTTCAATATGCAAACATTAACGATGACCTTGTCGATACAGATACCGCAACCAACAACGAGTCAATCAGCCGCGGCGTTACCGTGAGGATTAATCACTCAATTGGTAAAAAATTAACGGCGTTTAGCAGTGTCAGATTGATGGACCGTAGTGGCAGTTTTAACGCAGGCTCAGTTTTTGGGCCGGATTATTCTGAAACTCGCTTAACTATTGGCTTTACTTATACATTCCTGTGATGCATAAACAACCAATTAATTAGTTTGCAAAACGCTCCGGTAAACAAACGGTTACCGGAGTGCTATTCTTTATCGTCGGATTTTAGGCGAACATAGGTACGGTATTTTTTCTTGAGTAATTTATCAATATATTGGGTCAATTTAATCTTGTGGCTAATTGCGTCGTCCAGTGCATCAACCAGTTCAGCCAGCATTGCCTTGTAATGCTCTGCATCACGCACTTCGTTACCATTAGGGGTTATTAACCTTTTAACCTCTTGCTCCGTATCAGAAGTGTTCGATTGTACTACTTCTGTAGGCTCGTCCGGTTCGTCTTTCACGGCTTCCGGCTCAAACATCTCATCTTTCACTTCATTGATCACTACGCCAACGGCATCATCGCCCAATACATCTAACTCTTCTAAAAACCCATAAAGTAAAACGCGATCCATCAGCGTATTAATTTTGCGCGGTACACCGCGTGTAAAATTGGTAATTTGCAGGTAAGCACCGTCAGAAAGTAATTGAGAGCCGTTCCAGCCAGCATGCTGCAAACGATATTCAATATAAGAACGCACCTCTTCTGGTGTTAATGGTGCTAAATGGCAGGAGGCCACAATACGCTGCCTGAACTGCTCCATATTGGGCGCACGCAAAATTGGCTGAAGCTCTTCCTGCCCCAGTAAAAAGCTTTGTAATAATGGCTTACCGGCCTGCTGAAAGTTAGAGAGCATACGCAATTCTTCGATAGTCTCAAGCGGCAGGTTTTGCGCTTCGTCCACCAGCAGTAGTGCGCGGCGTCCCTGGGCACTCAACGCAAACAGATACCCTTCCAAATCTTTGAGAATATCAGCTTTGGTTTTACCGGCCACATCAATTTCAAACTTGGCAGCCACCATTTTTACCAGTTCATCCGGCGACAACTTGGGCGTAACAATTTGCGCTGCAACAATATCGTCTTCGATATCAGCCAGCAAACTGTTGGCAATCGTGGTTTTTCCGGTACCGATATCACCGGTGATCACAATAAAGCCTTCAGCCTGAGATAATCCATACTGTAAATAGGACATCGCACGCTTATGCCATTTACTGGCAAAGAAAAATGCGGGATCCGGGGTCAACTGAAAAGGCTTGGAGTTAAGTCCGTAATAACTTTCGTACATGTAATGCTTCTACCGCTGTTATTGCGCCCGCGCCTTATGCGCCCAACGCGTTTTCCCAAGCTTATCCTAAAGCGCCAAAGTGTGCATTAAATCAACACCGAAAATCGTCAGGATTTGCCATAACTTTGTTGCTTTACAATTGTCTCAATAATGCCCGTGGTGGAGACCCCTTCTTCGAAGTGCAATACCTTCACCACACCACCATTTTCCAGCACTTCCATGCCGCCAGCGATCTCCTCAACCTTATAATCGCCCCCTTTAACCAGCACATCCGGTAAGATCCCGGCGATAAGACGTTGCGGGGTTTCCTCACTGAAAGGCACAACCCAGTCAACCGCGCTCAATCCGGCAAGCACAGCCATGCGGCGTTGTACCGGGTTCACAGGGCGACCCGGACCTTTTAATGCCTGTACCGATGCATCGGTATTCACCGCGACAATCAACCGATCACCCAGTTTGGCTGCGGCATCAAGATAAGACACATGACCGGCATGTAAAATATCAAAGCAACCGTTGGTCATGACGACTTTTTCGCCCCTCTGTTTGGCAGCCGAGACGGCAAGAGCCAGCTGTTCCTCTGTCATCACACCGCCATCCGGGTGATTGTGCTGACCAGCAGCCACAGCCAGCTCGGTGGTAGTAACCGTTGAAGTGCCTAATTTACCGACCACTATACTCGCGGCAAGATTTGCCATTACGCAAGACTGTTGCAGGCTTTCTCCAGCTGCGATGCAAGCGGCCAGTGTCGAAATGACCGTATCACCGGCACCGGTTACATCAAACACTTCCTTGGCTTTGGCAGGCAAATGAAACTCGGTTTCATCTGGTGTAAACAGCGTCATCCCCTGTTCTGAACGAGTAACCAGTAACGCGTCCAGTGCCAGATCTGAACAAAGCATGTTAGCGAGTTCAACCAGGTGCTGCTCGCTATTCACATCGCCCATAACGGCGGTAAATTCAGCCATGTTTGGCGTGATAAGCGTAGCGCCATGATATTTTTTGAAATCGGTCCCTTTGGGATCTACCACGACCGGTTTATTTTCGGCTTTGGCAAGCTCAATAAGACGTGCAGGGTTACTTAGCGCCCCCTTGGCATAATCTGACAGGATTACCAAATCATGGTCAGCAAGGGCTGCAGCAAACTGGCTTTCCAGCGATGCTTTATCCACATCGGCAAAAGAGCGCTCAAAGTCCATTCTCAGCAACTGCTGATTACGGCTCATGACTCTGAGTTTGGTGATAGTATCGAAACCGTCACAGCGGCTGAAATGACAATCAATGCCATAGCCCAGCAGCCGTTTTTCCAGCGCATCCGCATTGGCGTCGTTGCCGGTCATCCCCAACAAGGTAACTTTAGCCCCCAGTGAAGATAAGTTAATCGCCACGTTGGCCGCGCCACCGGGGCGGTCTTCCGCGTCGTTAATGTTAACTACCGGTACCGGCGCCTCAGGTGATACCCTTGCCGTTGCACCACTCCAGTAGCGATCCAACATTACATCACCAACAACTAATACTTTGATTTGACTAAAATTCGGGAGTGCCATTTCTGTCTTTTTCGATACACTAATGGCGGGATTATAACAGTGATCAGACACGAAGAGCCAACTCATGACCCCGTGGTACGTATATTTACTTAAAACTGCCAGTAATACTTTGTATACCGGCATTACTACCGACCCTAAAAGGCGTATGCGGCAACACAGTGGTGCAATTAAAGGCGGGGCTAAGGCGCTGCGAGGCAAAACACCACTTTCGTTTTACTGCATCTTTGAGGTGAGTAATAAGTCTCAGGCGCTCAGACTGGAGGCCTGGATAAAGCAGCGCAACCGGCAAGCTAAAGAAGCGCTGGTCAGAGCGGAAAGCGGATTGCCGGTTCCGGCAATCCGCCTGACCAACGAGGCTATCCGGCAGATGAACTCAACACACTGCTAATAATCATCGCCAGGCCGATACTGAGCGTGAGCTCCACCGCGGCAACGCCTACATTATGCTGCTCATCCACTTCTTTCTGATAATTAATACCATTTAAAATGGCACGCTTGCTGATAGCAACCAGGACCCACAATAACAAAGACAGCAATACGCTGGTCACTAACCAACCGGTCACATTACTCACATAGCCTTCCGGGCTATAGCTCAACAGGGCTCCGGCAGAAGACACCACAATCGCTGTGCCCAACAGGTTGCCGGCATGCTGCACAGCCAGTGCTAACTGACCGGTATCCAGCGCACTCTGGAAGGAGTGATTCTGGTTTTGCATGGCATAGCGCATTTCATAAATTCGGGTCATGATCAGCAGGATGGTCAGTACCACCAGAAACCCTGTAACAATCGCGATCATTGCATTCACATCACTGCCGTCGACCCACACCATCATGCTACGTAAGATAATGGCACTGGATACCAGGCTGGAGGCATCTACCAGCGCAACACTTACATTTCGATCGCTGATTTTATGCTGGGTATCCACGGCATCAAGTACGATTTTATCGTGGGCAAATCGGCCCACCTTAACCAGTAAAATACCAATAATGCCAAAAATCACCATGCCAATAGCGGCCTGCTCATACCCCTGCCCTACATGACGGCCAACCACTGAACTGAGCACCAGACAAAGCGATAACATACCGCCGGCAACGCTTATCCCAAAAGCAAAGTTATCCTTAACGCCTAGCTCGTCACTCACCGAGACCTTGGCCCGGGAGCGGGATAACCACTTCATAACGAGCAATAACAGCAACGCGAGCCCCACGTCAATCGCTACATACACCCATAAATCCCGGGCCAGTGGCACCAGCTTGACTAATATCTCCATTTACACCTCTAATTTGTGTTCATAATTGGTGTGATACCTCCCGGTTAATCAGCGCAGAGTTTCCACTCATAACACTGGAGGCAAGGCCACCTTTGTGCCAGACTCACACTCATAACACACCATCCTAAGTTAATATGTGTACGGAAAAAACAATAAACGGGATTATTCAACAACATGCTGAAGAAAACTGGCAAAAATTGCAGGGTAGTGATTATCCGGCAGAATGGCTAAACCAGCATCAGAACGCCATCACGGAGATTTTGGGGCTCAGCCCTTTCGTCGCTGAGGTTGCACTGACTAAACCCGATGTGTTTACCCGAATTGTTATGCATCAATGGCATAAACAGGTTGATATTGATCAGGTTTGCAGCGAGTTTACAGCCCGACTCGCCGAGACCGACAGTGAAGAAAAACTGCTGGCCGCCCTGCGGCTGTTCAGAGCGGAGCAAATGGCAGCGCTCGCCTGGCGGGATCTGACTAACCGGCAAACTATTCAGACCTCCCTTAGCCAAACCAGCAAGCTGGCTGACACATTAATTATGGCCGCCTACAACTGGCTTTATCAGGCTCACTCAGCGCGATATGGGGTGCCGCAGGGTCCGGATGGTCCCCAACCTATGTTGATCCTGGGCATGGGTAAGCTGGGCGGCAAAGAACTTAATTTTTCCAGCGATATCGATCTTATCTTTTCTTATCCTTACAAGGGCGAAACCGATCATCCCCGCAAGCCCATTGAGAATCAGCAGTTTTTTACCAAGCTTGCGCAACGACTCATTGCCGCTTTGAATAAAACCACACCTTTAGGGCAGGTTTTCAGAGTAGATATGCGTTTGCGTCCCTTCGGCGACAGTGGTCCGCTGGTAGCGCATTTCGGGGCCCTGGAGGATTACTACCAGGATCAGGGGCGCCAGTGGGAACGCTACGCCATGATTAAGGCACGTATACTCAACCCTGCGTCCCACTATGCCAGCCAGCTGGAAGCCATACTGGCACCCTTTATCTACCGGCGTTATCTGGATTTCACTACCATAGACGCTATCCGTGATATGAAACGATTGATCAGCAAAGAACTGCGGCGGCGCCGTCTAACCGGTAATATCAAGCTGGGCGCCGGTGGCATTCGTGAGGTGGAATTTTTCGCCCAGAGCTTTCAGCTTATTCATGGCGGTCGCGAAACCACGCTGCAATCACGGGAATTACAGCCAGTTTTAAATCGCCTGGCAGAACTCCAGATTATAGAGCCCCAGGCTATCAGCCAGCTTTTGAAAGATTACTATTTTCTACGCAAGGCTGAGCATACCCTGCAGCAATTTAATGACGAACAGACCCAGCTGTTACCCGACAGTAACTGGACGCAGGCGGTCATAGCCAAGGTTATGGCGTTTACGGATTATCAGGCTTTCTTATCCACGCTGACAGCAGTGATGGAGCGGGTTCACGAACAGTTTAACCAGTTGGTGTCTGAACCCGGTGATGAGCAGCAGGAGCAGGACTCACTGTTCAGCCGATGCAAAGATGCCTGGCTGCTGAATGTGTCCGAACACGAGTTCTGTGACTTGCTAAGCGATACTCTTGACGAAAGTTCAGCACTGGCCCTGTTTGAGCAACTGAGAGACTTCAAAGGGCAACTAAGCCGACATCGCATTGGTCAGCGCGGCGAAGACACCCTGGCCAAACTCATGCCTGAAATGATTTACTATATGCTCAGGCAGTGCCCTACCGACATCACTCTTTTATTGCCCCGCCTGATCAGTGTTATTGGCGCTATTACCGGCCGTACCACTTATCTTGATTTGTTACACGAGAACCCGGATGTCCTCAAACAGCTCATAAAACTGTGCGCCAGAAGCGCCTGGATCACTGAGCAGATCCGCAGTTTTCCACTATTGCTCGATGAATTACTCACACCGCTTTATCTGCAGCAGCAACAAACAAGTTTGCCGGTAGTATACGATGAGTACAGCGATGAGTTACGTCAGAACCTGCTACGGGTAGAGCCGGAAGACACTGAACTCTTAATGGAACAGTGGCGTCAGTTCAAACTTTGCCAGCAGTTGCGTATCGCGGCCAGTGATATCTCTGGGTCGCTGCCCATTGCGAAAGTCAGCGACAAACTAACCGTCCTCGCCGAAGTGTTACTCCAGGCGGTCTTTAAATCAGCCTGGCAACAATTAACCGATAAGTTTGGTGTCCCCTCGCACCTGCAACAGGATGAAACCGGTTTTTTAGTGGTTGGTTACGGCAAGCTAGGGGGTTATGAGCTGGGTTACGGCTCAGACCTGGATCTAGTGTTTATCCATAACGCCCCACAGGATAGCGAAACCAGTGGCGCCAAAAAGGTTTCTGCGCAACATTTTTATATCAAACTGGCCCAGCGCATCATGCACCTGCTAAATACGCGTACTCTGTCTGGACAGCTCTACGAGGCCGACTTACGTTTACGTCCATCGGGTAATTCCGGCTTGTTGTGTTGTCATTTAACTGGCTTTGAACATTATCAGGAACAGGAAGCCTGGACCTGGGAACATCAGGCGCTGGTCAGAGCCCGCAGCATTTTGGGGGATGAGCCTCTGCTTGAAGCATTTAAACAGGTCAGGAACCGGGTATTGCAGCGTCAGCGTGAATTACCTTCATTGGCAGAGGAAGTGGTTAAAATGCGTCTCAAAATGCGTGACCACCTGCTCGATAATCAGGCCAGTGGCTTAGATTTAAAACAGTGTGAAGGCGGGATCACCGATATTGAGTTTATGGTGCAATTCTGGGTACTCGGTTATTCACATCAGTTCCCGGCACTCACACAATGGCCGGATAACCTGCGTATTATAGAGCATGTTCAGCAAGCCGGTCTGATATCAAAAACCGCGGCTGAAAACCTGCAAAGTGCTTATTTAACGCTGCGCGACCATTATCACCAGTTAACCCTGGCGGGTGAAAAATTTGCCCACAGTAATGAGGAGTTGGAAGCAGTAAGAACACTGGTTACCACACAGTGGCAACAAACGTTTAATCAGCCTTGAGGGTTGTTTGCCCTGTAGAGTATCAGGCTTAACTGCCGACCCGGCTGCACTGCGTGCTCAGATACTCAGTGACTTTTTCGGTCACCACCAGTGAGCGTTGTTTAGGGCACATGAAGGTTGCCACCTTGCCTTCAAAATTACTGTCGATCGCACTGGCAATTTTTGCCAGTGAACCGGCAACGGTGTTGTCCATCTGAAACTGATGTTTGATCACAAAGTCCTGATTCAGATCCCAGATGACCTGCATGCCTTCCTGCTCAGCATAGGATGAAATCGCTTCGCGCAGCGTATTACCCGCCCGGAAAGTCCGAAATTTGTATTCGCCTTCCCAGCGACTATCCACCGGCTTTAGCGCACTCGACATTGACTGCAGGCGATCATCAAGGCTTTGTTCTGATGGAGTAACGTCCAGCACCATATCAGCCCCTTCGGAACGCTCCGACTGATTGGCCGTCATTCTGAATTCCCGGTAAAAGTCTGATAACCCTTTGGCGACTGAGCGCTCTTCCGGCGCGTCTACTGGTGTTGGGGCGGATGTCATATTCATTTGCAGGTGAATAACAATACCCGCCACAATAATCACCGCCAGCGCCAGGCCTAGGTGTTTAGCCCAAAAAAGGGTAGAGGTAGGCTTTTTATTCATTCAGGCTCTCTGCTTCTCGTCGATAAAGTCAGCTACCGCTGATTTACAACTATCTCGTTAAGTGTACCACTTCTTATCATGATCACTCTGCTCGGTTACTCTCCAACCTTACTTGTATAAAGACGGCGCATCCGGATCCGGACGGGTTTTAAACCGCTTGTGCATCCACAGGTAACTTTCAGGCTGCTCATTTATAATATCGGCAATGTTTTGATTAAGTAAAGTCAGGGCCGGCACATCCTCAAGTTCTTTTAACTGTGGCATGGGTGGATAAAACTTTACTTTGTAGCCTTTCTCGGCGTACTGGGATGTCACAATCAGCGGCTCACTGTTTGTGCGCCTGATAAACATCATCGTAGCCGTGGTCGTGGCCGTTTCTTTTACGCCTGCAAAGGGCACGAAAATACTTTGATTACGCCCATAATCCTGATCCGGCAAATAAAGACAAAGCTCACCTTGGTCCAGAGCTGCTATCAACGCCCGGGCATTGCGCTTATGGATCATATATTTATTCGAGCGGGCCCGGCCGTGATACTGTAAATAGTCCATCAGCGGGTTATTGTGTTTGCGGTAAAAAGCGATGCTCGGATATTTCAATCCTAAAATCCGGCAGGCAAATTCAAGGTTCATGTTGTGCAGCGCCATGCCAAACACGCCTTTGTTGGCCGCCAGAATAGCTTCAACATGTTCAAAGCCTTCAACCGTACCGTGTTTTCTGACCCGCCAATCCGGCCACCACCAGCCCATAGCAGTCTCGTATACTGCCATGCCAGCGCGATGCAAGTTCTGTTTGACCAGCTTATCCTGTTCCGCTTTTGGCATCTCTGGGTAACATAATTCTATGTTGCGCCGGGCAACCTTTACCCGCGATGTTGCGACTTTGCCCAGCAGCCAGCCAGTTCCACGGCCAAACAGTTTAATAACCGGGAAAGGTAACCATGTCACCACATACAAAAAGAAAACACCCACCCATACCAGCCAGTATCGGGGGCCAAAAAATGCCATTGAAAATTTAGGCGGCTTAATTGCTGCAGCCAAGTTAGAAATCCTCTGTCACAACGGTGAAGGCCGTATGCGCCGAGCGCAGGTCACGGCTAAAATTGTGGGCATTGTAGCCCAAAGCTGTGCAGATGAATACTCAGAGGTACGGACCGCCGAAGCGACCCTTCAACCGAATTGGATACTAGTATTGCTTGTCGATGTGCTTGAGCTTTTTCTCAAACGCTTCAAAATCTTCTGATTTTTGATAGTCAAAATGATACTGGTTGTGAAAACCAAACTGCATAGCTACTTTGGCATCGTTGATATACAGTGTATAGCCGTCGAAGTCAGTATACGCTACAACCCCCTCGAGCCGATGTTTACCTTCGGTTTCCTCGCCTTCCTGACGAATCTTATCGAAGACCCGCAGAACAAATTTTGAATCTAGTTCGTTTTTCATAAACCTGTACCTCCTGCTCTTTTATACTGCAGAAGGTATGTTTTAGTTTAGGCCTGTTCCCCAATAGGACTTTGCCGTACGACTGTGCTTAGTTAAAATTGTAGCGAAGTCCCAACGATATCAGTCCCGTATCAAGCCCACTGCCGCCCCGAATATAATCACCATCCAGTCGGACAAAGAGCTTTTCAGCGATAGCCAAATCAAACCCGATACCTAAGATCCCCGCAAAAATCCCTTTATCAAAACGACAAAGCGCAGTACCGGGGGCAATATTGACGGCCCCCCCCACTTTGCAACCGCCTTCAGGATTAAGCGGTTCAAATGCAGCAACGTCGATTCTCGCTACACCCACACGGTAAAACAGCTCTCCTTCCGGTGAAGACGCTTTGCCCAGCGCGCCGAGATAAAGACCATCCGCTTTAAAAAAGTCGGTGTCCATATCCTGTTCGTTACCTACATCGGCGATTTTGTAATAGCCGGTTTCAACGTACCACTTCGGATGAAACTGATGGCCTAATAAAATTTTATAGCCAAAACTTTCTTCGGCCCGCTGGCTAAACTCCGTATCACTATAACCCGTGCTTACAACGCCATACATCCTCTCTATCGATTGAGAGACGCAAGAAAACAAAATGCAGCACAGAAAAAGGGTTAACCTCACAAGTCACTCCTGTTGGCTATAAACTAGAAAAAGTACTCAACGTTAAATTCTAAGTGGTCATCACGACGTATAAAATAATAAGGGTTTTCAATATCTTCTGTCGCGAAGAAATACCCATTCATTGTCCACTTCCAATTGTCTGTCATGCGGGTTGATGCTTCGAGAAAGGCATTGTACGAATTGGTATTATCTAAATCCTGAATAAATCCGAATAAAATCTGGGTACTATCAAAATCATTCCAGACCCATCTGAGCCCAACCATCAAATCGTTTTGCGAGGGTACAAAGAAATTACTGTCACGCTCATCATATTGATATTCAACCAGCCAGCCAATATCGTCATCGGAGCCCAGAGCACCGACCCAGGTATACTCAACTCCCGCCACGCCGGCAAAAAAACTCACAGTTTCACTCTCTCTGTGTATACCCTCAAATTTGTACAGCCAGGAATCGTTTATCCACAGCAAATCGATGCCATACTGGTCGATTAACTCGTAGTAGGGAAACAACTCAAAATCACCGTCTTCAATATTGCCGGTACTAATCAGCAGCGGCTCCCGGTTGGTACCGGTAAAATAAGAGAGTCCGATTTCCCAGTTATCTAAAGATTGCTTCCACCGCAAGGCATAATCGACATGCGATTGCTCGTCATCCGATTCATAAAACGCTTGATCATTGCTGATTGGCACAACGGGCCTTAAACGTCCCTGAACACCGGCAAACGTTCGCTCGCGAAAATACGGCAACACAAATGCACTAAACGTACCTGCATCAAAATAATAACTAAAGCTCACCATCGGCTGACCGAGTTTGGTTTCAAAATCAGTGGCATCGACCAAATCGGTTTGATTGATAATGTCTACCAGGTGGAGCGATTCGGTTTGACCCCAGAACACCTTACCAACGCCCGCTCTGAACTCGTAATCTGCCCCGAGGTGAGTCCAGATAAACTCGCGAATGTCATAACGGGTTCGCTCCGGATCTTCCTGATCGAAACGATAAAAAGGCTTGATCACCAGCGTGTCATCTCCCTCGTTCCAATCAAAGAACCACTCAGGAGACAGACCAATTGAAGACTGTGCCCGAGGCTGTGAAGAATAAATAGCATCCTGAAGAAAATATCGCTGTTCAACACTTATCGAGCCAGACAATTCAGCCTGAGCAGTCGATGAAAAACCAACCAGCATTGACAGTGAAAGTAAAGCTGGCGCAGCACAATGTCGCAACATACTCTACCTCACTCGCTTTAACCGCTTCTCATCGAAATTACGCTCATCCACTTCTCCGGTTTGCAGAGCAATATTGTTGATGATGAGAGTCGTTCCTTTACCAGTTTGAACATTGGACATTGTAGAGACTGTCGGCCGCCAGTATTTATCCATATACAACTCGTAGTCTTCCAGAGTCAGCGTTTTGAGCAAGCTACCTTTTTTATCGTAAAAATCAGTTTTTAGCAGCCGGTATTCTGCCGTATCAATGAAAACTACCTGTTTTGAATAACCTGAAAATCTGTCGGTCGGTACCTGCTCAACTACATACACTTCCTGCCCCTCAAAGGTCTCTGTTCTCAGGTAATTAAATTTAAATTTTTCTAACTCAAACGAAGACATATCTTCATAAGCAAACTCACTGCTCATAAACGGACCCGATTTATTCTGCGTCGCAATCCGTTTTACCCGTTTTAATTTAGGCAGATACATCCACTGGTCGTCGGGTTCGCTGATGTAAGAAAAACTTAAAAACGCAGTGCCTTTAATATCCGCCGGTGAATCGAACACGGTCAGTGACTTATCGCCCTGGTCAGGCACTTCCAGAGTGTACACTCTTAACTCCCGTTCTGACTCCTGACCACTGTCATTGCGCAGGATCATAGTGGTTGAGGCAAACGAGTCTTCCCACCCCTCATCCCGGGCTTTACGCTCCTTCGCTATCCTGAGGCCTTCCGCTTCGTCTGCATAAGTAAACGATGACAGGGAAAATACAAGACAAATCCCTAAAACTGACTTACTAACAAACTGATTTACTCTGAACATCTAAAATTCCTTAACCTGTTCTGCGACGCCTACCCAACACTATACTTGCATCAGGTATAAATTACATTACGTCAGTGTAGTTCAGTAATAAAATCCACTGGTAAAAATATCCGGTTCAATACCGTCATTTAGCGTAATTGTTCCCGTTGCACCACTGCTCTATCCGCGTAAAAAACGTTTTATCTGCTGCCTGAATGCAAAGAAATCCTAACAGTTGTCATCTATCACATTGAAATAACGAAGATTACCGGCTTTTAACATAAAATTTGCAATTGCATATATTTTCTGTATTATTGGCAGAACCAACTGGTCAGATGAGCGGATGAGTTATGAGTATCAGAACAAGTTTGAAGAAAGTTTTACCTCCAATTTCAATTACAGAACAAGAAGCCCTGGATGCGGGTGACATTTGGTTAGAGTCTTCCATTTATCGTGGAGCCCCTGACATGGAGGCATTGCGAGCAGTTCCTCAAGCCAAGCTGAGTGCCGATGAGCAAGCGTTCATGGACGGACCGGTGAAAGAACTGTTAGGCATGGTGGATGATTTTGAATTAGGAAATTCAAAACATATCCCACAACATATTCTTGATTTTTTGGGTGAGAATCGTTTTTTCTCGATGATCATTCCCAAGAAATTTGGTGGTCTGGAGTTTAGCCCTTATGCCAACTCGACCATCGTATCAACCATTGCAGCCAAAAGTGGCGCACTGGCAGTAACCGTAATGGTGCCTAATTCACTAGGCCCGGGCGAGCTGCTTATGCACTACGGCACCAAAGAGCAGCAGGATTACTGGCTGCCACGCCTGGCCGTAGGTAAAGACATTCCGTGCTTTGCCTTAACCAGCCCTGAGGCAGGTTCAGATGCCGGCGGCATCCCCGATGCAGCAATTGTTACCAAAGGCCAGTTTAACGGCGAAGAAGTGATTGGTCTGCGCGTAAGCTGGGACAAGCGTTATATCACGCTGGCACCTATTGCCACGGTACTGGGTCTGGCCTTTAAAGTATTCGATCCGGATCAGTTACTGGGCGACAAACTGGAACTGGGTATTACCTGTGCGCTACTACCTAAGTCACACCCAGGCGTTGAGTTAGGCAATCGTCACGACCCAATGGGCGTCAGATTCTACAACGGTACTACCCGTGGTCAGGACGTATTCATTCCAATGGACTTTATCATTGGCGGTCAGAAAAACATCGGCCGTGGCTGGCAAATGCTGGTGAGCTGCTTAGGTGCGGGTCGTGGTATTTCACTGCCGGCAATGGGCACCGCCACAGCACAAAGCGCGTTAAAGTCTACAGCCGAGTATGCGTTTGTTCGTGAACAATTCGGCCTGCCTATCGGTCGTTTTGAAGGTATTCAGGAAAAGCTGGCAGAAATTGCCGGTAAAACCTTCCTGTGTGAGTCAATGCGTGTGCTGACTACTGAAGGTCTCGGTGAAGGTCTTAAGCCATCAGTGGTTACCGCTATCGCCAAATATCACATGACCGAAATTGGTCGTCAGGTGATGAACGCAGCGATGGATGTTCAGGCAGGTAAAGCAATCCAGCGCGGCCCGCAAAACACGCTGGCAGCCGGATATTCAGCATTACCTATCGCCATTACGGTGGAAGGCGCGAATATCCTGACCCGTAACCTGATGATCTTTGGTCAGGGGGCAATGCGTTGTCACCCGCACTTAAAAGAGATGGTTGACCTCATCTACAGCGAAGAAAAATCTGCTGACGCGCAGTTTAATAAAGTGCTGCGTAAAACCGTTGGCTTTAGCGTGAAAAATGCGTTCCGCAGTCTGTTCAGCAGCTACCTGCCATTTGTACGTGGCGCGCAGTCAAGTCTGCCGGAAGTGCGTGGTTACGAAAAACGCCTGAATGCGTTATCTGCCAAACTGGCACCTATGGCTGATTTGTCGCTGGCAGTACTGGGCGGCGATCTGAAGAAAGCCGAGTTACTGTCTGCCCGACTAGGTGACATCATGAGCTACCTGTACGGTGCCATGGCAGCCATTCGTTTTTACGAGCAGCGCATTGAAGATCGTCAGCAGGCTAAGCCTTATTTCGATTATGCAATGCAGTGGTCGCTACAGCAGGCCGAACAGGCTCTGGTCAACTTTGTTCGTAACTTCCCGAACACACCAACCCGTGGTCTGATGCGCTTGCTTACCGCAACTTACAGCGGCAGTGTTAGCACCATCAGCGACGATCTAATCCGTGAGCTGTCTATGGCAGCCCTGCAGGACAACAGCGTGAAAGCGCAGTTAACCCACCTGGTGCAGCCAGTTGCAGGCGACGGTAACGACATCAATGAGCAGGCCTTTAAAGCTAAGCACAAAGTGCTGCCGTTACTGGGTAAAGTGCAAAAAGCACTGCGCAAAGAGCCTGTGGTGCCATTCCTGTCTTTTGAGAATGCGCTCAATAAACTACAGGAACGTGGTGTGGTCACAGCTGAAGAAGCACGCGACCTGCACGACTACAACGAGAAACGTAAACTGGCAGTGCGTGTCGATGAGTTTACCTTTGACCTGGAGCTTATTTCAGCCGAAGCGCCCAGTCAGGAGACCAAAGACGCCGCCTGAGTAACGTCGTTCAGCTAATCCAAAGCAGGGCCCTGTGCCCGGCTTTGTTGTTTTAATCACCACAATTTGCCGTATATCTGTCAAATAAGCTTGCATTACTTTTGCTTAAACTCAACACTATAAAACAAATAGTATTTGTAATTTGCGCGGGGCGCGTCTGAATATTTCGGGAAACCGCCCGGAGTAGCCCGCACGCTGAGTATTAAACGCAGCAGATCAAGTCACCGCCTTCATCAGCGAGTAGCACGACTACCAGAGAAGTTGTCGAACTGCTATACGCCAATGTTTTTACCGGGCTGGTAATGACCATCCTGACTATCAGTGACGTTAACTTCGGCTTTGCCCCCCCCGAAATAACCTCATACAAGTTTTCGCTGTGGGCGGGCATGATGTTTCTGTCATTGCTGCGCACCTTCGACGGTGCCTACTGGTATCTGCGCCTGGGTATTACACCGGGCTTGTATTGATGCCGCCCAATGGGACGATGAATCCTTTGGCATCTCGGTTAACGTCTCTGTGTTGCAACTGGTCAATGAAGATTTTGTCGCTTGTGTAGACCGTGCACTAGCGAGTTCGGGGCTCGCCCCACAGCGGCTGCACCTGGAAGTCACAGAGTCTATCTTTACCGACGATATGGCAGTACTCACCGCCAATATTAGTGCCCTTAAAGCACGGCGAGTAAAAATGGCTATCGATGATTTTGGTACCGGCTTTTCCTCGCTAAATCTACTCCAGTCACTGGACTTTGATTTGCTGAAAATAGACCGGACCTTTGTGCAGCAAATGGCTGTCAGCAGTGACGCGATTGTGAAAGCAACAGTATTAATGGCCAGAGCACTTGGCTGTAAAACCGTTGCAGAAGGCGTAGAAACAGAAGAGCAGGCCAGCTTGCTAAGACTGCTCGGCGTTGACTGTCTGCAGGGTTATTTATTTGCCCGCCCACTAGAGAAAAAAGCCCTGCAGGAGTGGTACACTAACTGACAGGATAATAAGTAGAACAAATTATGGCGCAATTATATTTTTATTACTCGGCGATGAATGCCGGGAAATCAACTTCATTGCTGCAATCGGCATACAACTATCGCGAACGGGGAATGAACCCGCTTATTTTTACCTTTGCGCTGGATGATCGTTTCGGCAGCGGTAAGGTGGCTTCCCGCATTGGTCTGGAAGCCGACGCCCGGCTATACAACGAAGACGATGATCTGCTTAGCATCATTGGTAAACTGCACAGCGACCATTACGTCGATTGTGTTTTTATTGATGAGGCTCAGTTCTTAACCAAAGCGCAGGTATCGCAACTTATTGAAGTGGTGGATGAGCTGGATATTCCGGTTCTCGCCTATGGCCTGCGCACCGACTTTTTAGGCGAAACCTTCACTGGCAGTCACTACCTGCTGGCCTGGGCCGATAAGCTTTTTGAACTCAAAACCGTTTGTCATTGCGGCCGCAAAGCTAACTTTGTGGTGCGTATCGACGAAAACGGTGTGGCAGTCACCAGTGGTGCCCAGCTAGAAATCGGCGGCAATGACCGCTACGAATCCATGTGCCGCAAACACTTCAAAGCGCTGGTGTGGGACCCGACCAGAATCAGCGAACAATAAGATAGCATTGACAATCGCCGCGCGAGCCTGCAAATTGAATAAATTATTCCAAATTATTCAATTTGCAGGGAATCAATATGTCTGCCATTCGCGCTACCCAACTTTTCGCCGGCCTGGTGTTATTAACCACTACCGCCTGCTCTGCTACGCCTGACAAATCAACGGCACCACCTCAGAACACCACTGCGGTAATTGAACGGGCATTAACGGAGTTTTACACCCCGGGTATGGGGGTTGGCATCATTCATCAGGGCGAAACCGTCTATCTTAACGGTGTAGGGCAGCGCAATCTGGCTGATACCTTACCGGTGACTGAAAGCACTTACTTCCGATTAGCCTCAACGTCCAAAGCCTTTACGGCTGCAGCGCTGGCTATGGCAATTGATGAGTTCTCACTAAGCTGGCAAACCAAAGTCACCGACATTCTGCCGGCGTTTCAAATGCAGGATCCCTGGGTAACCCGGGAATTCACCTTGCTGGACCTGTTAACTCACCGTTCCGGGCTCGCCAGCGGCGCCGGTGACAGCATGCTGTGGCCGGAGCCCAGTGGCTTCAGCCGTGAAGAGATTATTCATAACCTGCGCTACCTGACGCCGGTCAGTAGCTTTCGCAGCGAATATGCGTACAGCAACCTGATGTTTATCACCGCCGGTGAAATTGTTGCGCAGCTTTACGGTAAGCCTTATGCCTCGGTAATAGAAGAAAAAATCTTTGCACCGTTAGATATGCAGTGCTTTGCCGGCGATCTGACTGACGCGGCGCTGCAAAATGCCGCCATGAGTTATGGCCACAATGATGAGCGCGGCTTATACGCTATCCCTCGAAACGCCATTAACGGCGCTGAATTGGTGTCAGCAGCGGCGGGAGGCATTGTATGTAACGCTGAGGAAATGCTCAAATGGGTGGCGATGTGGTTGAATGATGGCCAGACAGCTGACGGTGAAACGCTGCTTACCCCTGAGCAGATTGCCTTTATGCAAAAAGCTCATATGGTGCTGTCGGTTTCCAGCACCGATGAAGAGTGGGACAATACCAGCCTCAAATCCTACGGACTTGGCTGGCGGTTATCCAATGTGTATGGTTATAAAGTGATATCACATACCGGCACATTGTCAGGCTACCAGGCCTATGTCGCCCTGGTGCCCGATCTGGAGCTAGGCGTTGTGCTGCTTAATAACGGTTCTAACTATGGTGCCCGCAGTGCCGTAATGCAACACATTCTCAAGGCCTACATAGCGCCACAGGAAACAACCGACTGGGTACAAACCTTAAAAGACTATCAGGCCGAGCGCGAAGTCATTTACCTGGCCAATCATTCTGTGCCTGAAGGCACAGGAGACGTTATTCTGGATCCGCTTGCCTATGCCGGGCAATTCTCGGATCAGTGGTTTGGCCAACTGACCATTAGCATGGTAAACGGCCAGTTGCGGATCCAATCCGAAAAAATGACCACCTTAACCGGCAGCCTGGAAGCGTTTGCTGATCACACGTTTGTGATCCGTTGGGACAACCAGAATGCTGCCAGCGATGCATTTATTCACTTCGATGTGAACACAAAGCGAGCAGTAACTGGTTTCAGCTTATACCCTTTCACAGACAAAGAAAAAACGTCTCACGAATACACTGACATGTACTTCAACAAAAATGATTCAGAAAAACTATCAGATTGATTACTATTAATAGATATATTAGGCTTGGTTTTACTCATATAGTGTCTGTAACCAATCAGGAGACAGACACATGAGTAAATTAATCAATCAAATCAAGCAACGTATCGCGGCTGAAAAACGCGAGACAGAATCAAACTGTAATTATGCCAACAATTATTACGGCGATCAGCTTTGTAAAAGCTCAGTCAACAAGCGTTAGAAGTAACAGCGCAACATGACATATGATGCAGCGCCCCTCTGCGGGCGCTCGTTTATTCGGCAAATGTTAATTTAACCACTTTAGGCTTCTGGGTCTTGGTATCCTGCCCTACCAGGTAAAAATTACCCGCTGCATCTTTGGCCTCCGTACCGAAAAACAGAAAATCATTCAGCTCCGGCATTGCATAATTAACCGTCGCCCCGGATATTTTCTCGTAAATTAACCACTCAGGATCCGCCCCTGAACGACGACTGACCCCCATGACAAACTGTTCACCATCTACCGTGAACAAACTAGGAATATTGGCCTCACCGGCCGGGTTAAACAAACCGTGATTTATCAGCTTTTCAGCACCTGATTTATCGACCTGCACCTGCAGCAGATAACCCTGTCCCAGTGTAAAATACACATCACCGTTGCGCATATTGGTATAACCTATAATGCCCCGGTAACGTGTCATGTCCTGGCCTTGATAATCGGGTAACGGATACTCAGTCACCGGATTGAGGTTTTGATCAAATTCAACCAGCACCGCCGAAGGTTCTTCGTTAATGCCACTTTGCGATACTTTGGGCACGTAAACATGGCCTTTACCATCAACCAGAAACTGGCGTGACACATGACCAGGCACCGAACCCACTTCGGTCTTACTGACCTTTGCCGATTGCGTGTCGTACTGATACAGCACATGCCCCCAGTAACCCAGCGCATATACATAGCGGCCATCGGTGTTAACCGCGATTAACGCTTCCGGGGTGGCTAGCAAATGCTCCCATTGTCCGGATTGGGTGTTTAACCGCCACAGATGACCACCATAATCAGGTAATCGAACATCTGTCTCACCGGCTTCATCAAAACTGGAAAAGTAAAGATAGCCATCATTAGCAGCGACAATCTGACTATGAATTTTGCCCTGACTCTGGCTCGCCGGTCCATTACCTTGGCGCTTGAGTTCACTGACCACATCCCCCATCACTGCAGCCTGACCACTTGCATTCACCTTCACCAGATAGGCACTTCTGGGATCACCGTAAGACTCCGCCAGACCCACATAAATATTTCCCGCCGGATCGTTCCCCACAGAACCCCAAGACACATCGGTACGGCCTATGCCCGGTAGCATAACAGGCTCTACTTGTGGCTTTTTAAAGTGACGCTCTGACACCGGTTGGTAGTGCCGCTTAACGGCCTTAACAGGTTCAGCACTGAAGGCAGTTTGTGGCATTTCACCCACCGAGGCGTCTGAGCCCGATCCACTACTTAGCCAACCAAATACAACAATCGCGATAACGATAAAGAAAACTAACCCACCGAATAATTTCACTGTTCAAACTCCCTGGCCTTTAATGCCTGACTGGATGTCGCCTGCAACAAATTATTAAGCTACCAAACCCCGCTCTGATTGCCCAGTTAATTCAAGGCTTTCAATGTTGGTTTGCGGCTATTTTGCTGCGCCTGGCAACATGGTCACTTCAGTTTACAGGGGCAAGAAAAAATCGGTGCGTAAATTTATACTTTTGTGTTTTTTGTTCTACCTTTAGTTAGGCATCAGTGTTATTTATGCATATTCATAAATGTAAAAAATATTCGCTATTCACTCATTTTTAATAATCATACTTAATCGAAAAAAGCCAACCGGATAAACCACCTACACGATTTACCACTAAACCACAGTAAACAAAGTTAAATTATTTTACTTAATTGATTAAGAAAACTACTTGACGTCTGACAGCATTTTAACTATTGTTAACATCGATGTAACAAGATTGCACCGTTCAAACTTTAGTTAGGGCACTAAACATGAAGACTAAACACATTTTTAAACCAGCGTTGTTGTCACTGGCTGTGACCTCAGCAATGTATTCGGGCCACGCGTTATCACAAGAAAATAACGGCGCCAGTGAGCCTGATGTTGAAGTAATTGCAGTAAAAGGTATTCGCGGCTCACTGATGCGTGCTCAGGCCATCAAGATGGATAACACGTCGATTGTTGAAGCCATTTCTGCTGAAGACATCGGTAAATTACCAGACTCATCAATCGCTGAATCACTGGCACGTCTGCCAGGTCTGGCCGGTGAGCGTGTTGGCGGTCGGACTTCGGGTATCTCTGTTCGTGGTTTTAAAGAAGATTTTACCGGTACATCCTTAAATGGCCGTGAGCTAATCGGTATTGGTGACAACCGCGGCGTTGAATACGACCTGTACCCTTCTGAAATCATGACCGGTGCAACCATTTATAAAACCACTGAAGCCGACCTGATGGTACAGGGTATTGGTGGTACGGTTGACCTGCAAACCGTGCGTCCGCTTGCTGCTCAGGAAACCCTGACATTAACCGGCGTATACGAAATGGGCGGCAACGATTCCGATAACCCGGAATTCGACAACACAGGTAAGCGTCTGGCATTATCATTTGTTGAAAAATTTGCTGACGACACCGTAGGTATCGCTGTAGCGCTTGCCACTACGGAATCACCACGTAATGAACGTAAATACGGTGTTTGGGGATACAGCGCCAATGACGCTGGCCAAATTACTCCGTCTGGTCTGGATACACAGGCCATCAGCCGTGAGCTGGACCGTGACACTATTTCAGCTGTACTGCAATGGCGTCCTACCGATAATCTCGACATCGTCGTAGATGCCCTGAGTATCGATTACTCAGATTCAGGCGTTATTCGTGGTTTCATCGAACCTTTCAATGCTGCAGAAGGATCACTGTCAGGCTCAGGTATTAATGTTTCTGGTACTCAGGCTAGCGTAAACCCGGTTCTGCGTACTGACCCGGCACAAAAAGACGGCGAACTACAAACCCTTGGCCTGAATGTTAAATACAACATTGACGATAACTGGTCGATAATGGTTGACGCGGCAAACAGCCAGTCAGAAAAGCGCGACCTGCGCGGTGAATCATACGCCGGTTTAGCCCGTAACGGTGCCATCGATACCTTCGGCACCCGCCAGTTCCAAATGAGCGCTGACGGGGTATTCTTCACTGGCAGCACGGGCCTTGAAGCCTTCTCTGATCCTGCTCTGTTACAACTTACCGGCCCCCAACAATGGGGTGGCGGTATGGCGAACATTGCCGATCAGTTTGCCACTGACGTAAACACAGTATTTACCGACAAGGATGGCAACCCCATTCCATTCAGTTATTTAAATGCTCAGGATGGTTTCTTAAACTACGCAGACTTTGAAGAAGAACTGACTACCGTACGTGTTGAAGCAGAAGGCTATGTAGAGTGGGGCATTGTTAACAAAATCAAGTATGGAGTTAACTACAGCGATCGCTACAAGATGAAAGACAATAAAGGTTTCTTTGCGACCGCTTCATCCTATCCTTATTCAGAAGCCATTCCTTCAGAGTATCTGTATAACGGACTGGCCGATCTGAGCTGGGCTGGTCTTGGTCAGGTAGTCGCTTATGACGGTTTCGCTCCCTACAACGACGGCGAATATACGCTGAATGATGCAGGTTTACTTGAACCGGATCGTTTAGGTGATACCTACACTGTCGATGAAGAAGTCGTTACGATTTACGCCAAGTTTGATTTTGAAACCGAAATCAATGGCTTCCCGGTTATCGGTAACTTTGGTGCGCAGTATGTGGATACGACGCAGTCTTCTACAGGTTACTTAGGCATTGTCGGCTCAAACTTCGCCGTCTGTGATGACAATGATGACGGCCAGGTGGATGCAGACTGCATCTTAAGTGAAGGCGATGAGTACAGCCATTTCCTGCCAAGCCTGAACGTAAGCATTGAAGTTGACGACAACCAGTTCATTCGTGTCGCGGCCAACAAAACCATCAGCCGTGCCCGTATCGATCAGATGAAGGCATCAGGTTTTGTTAAGTTCGACCAGAACGTTGACTTAATTACCATTCCAAACAGCCAGGCAGATGTAGATGAATACGGTTCACCATGGAGCAAATTCCGAGGCAACCCAACGTTACGTCCACTTGAAGCTAATAACTTCGACTTGTCTTTCGAGAAGTACTTCGACGACGAAGGTTACGTAGCATTAACATTCTTCTACAAAGACCTGGTTAACTGGACAGACGACGCCCGTGAGATAATCGACTTTACCAACGATTCAACCAACAATGGCGCCAACTACTTTATCCCTGGCTTCCATGATCGTATTATCCAGACCACTGGTCTGTATGGTCCGGATAACGTGGCTTACGATGCGGGTGATTTAGCGACGCCGCCGGACTTTGGTTACTTTGAGTACTTCCAGGATGGTCTGGAAGGTGAAGTAAAAGGTACCGAGCTAACCGCCAATATTCCACTGGGTAACTTTATTGGTGCACTGGAAGGCTTTGGTTTTGCCGGCTCTGCAACCATTATCGATGCAGAACTGGAAAATGGAAACCCAATTCCAGGTCAGTCTGACCAGGTTCTGTCACTGACTGCTTACTACGAAATGGATGGTTTAGAAATTCGGGTAGCCGCGACTGACCGCTCTGAATTTGCTACTTACCAGCGTGGTGGTTCTAACAAGATTGAAACAGCAACCCGTGACAAGATCACTCAGGTTGATGCGCAAATCAGTTACGACTTCGAAGGCAGTGGTATTGAGTACCTGGAAGGCCTGCGTATTTCACTGCAGGGCACTAACCTGACAGATGAAAAAGAAGAAACCATCGACGACAACGGCATCGTGACCCTGCGTCGTGAGTTTGGTCCTTCTTACATGCTGAACTTCAACTACTCGTTCTACTAAGCTTAAACTGTTAAAAAGCCCCGCATTTGTGGGGCTTTTTTGTTCCAGCCGGTTTGCTTTTCCCTTTAAATTCACTAGAGTCAAAAGCAAACCGATGAAAACATGCCCTGAGGATGATTCATGCCTGATGCAATTAAAAAAGTAGTCATTGCCGGTGGCGGCACCGCCGGCTGGATGACCGCAGCGCTGCTCAACAAAGTACTGGGTAACAGCGTTACAATCGAACTTGTCGAGTCAGAGCAAATTGGTATTGTGGGCGTTGGCGAAGCGACGATCCCGCCGATTCAAACCTTTAATCGTTTTTTAGGGATCGACGAAAAGGCCTTTCTGAGGGAAACCCAGGGCACCATTAAACTGGCCATTAAGTTTGAAAACTGGCGTAAACCTGGCGAAAGCTATTACCACACTTTTGGTGCACCCGGCACTACCATGGGCTTTTGTAGTTTCCATCACTACTGGCTGAAAGCTAAAGAGGCCGGATTAGATAAATCATTCTGGGATTTCGACCTGAACTATCTTGCCTGCCAGCAGGGTAAGTTTAATAAAATTAATACTCAGAATCCGCTTTATGATATGCCTTACGCCTATCACTTCGACTCAGCACTGTACGGGCAGTTTCTGCGCCGCTTTGCAGAGCAAGGCGGCGTAAAGCGCACAGAGGGTATCATTGAGCATGTTCAGCAACATCCCCAAAGCGGTTTTATCACCGGCTTGCAGCTAACTGATGGACGGCAAATCGAAGGTGATTTGTTTATCGACTGCACCGGCTTAAACGGCTTATTGATTCGTAAAACCCTGGGCGTCAATTATGAAGACTGGAGTCACTGGTTGCCCGCCGACTCGGCGCAGGCCGTGCCCAGTGAGCGCTTTGACAAAACCCTGCCCTACACACGCAGTATAGCTCACAGCTGTGGCTGGCAATGGCGAATTCCACTAACGCACCGCAACGGCAATGGCATTGTTTACAGCTCACAATTTACCACAGATGAACAGGCCAACGAGACCCTGCTCGGTAACCTCGACACTCAAGCGCTGGGCGAACCTCGTACTATCCGCTTTAATACCGGCCGCACCGACCAGCAATGGTGCAAAAATGTTGTGGCTATAGGCTTATCCAGTGGTTTCCTCGAGCCCTTGGAATCCACCAGCATTCACCTTATCCAGTCAGGCATTATCCGGCTGATGAAAATGTTTCCTAATCAGGGCATTTCACCCGCCATGGTTGATATGTATAACGCCGAGTCAAAGGATGAGTTTGAAACCATCCGTGACTTCATTATTTTGCATTATCACGTCAATGAGCGTGATGACAGCGAGTTCTGGCGAGCCATGCGCGAAATGACTATTCCGGAGCGGCTGGCGCAAAAGATTGAGGCATTCAAGGAAACCGCCGCGATTTTCAACGAACAGAACGACATCTTCCGTGATGCCTCCTGGGTTCAGGTGATGATGGGACAAGGTCTGTCGCCCCGGGATTATCACGCCGCCGTCAACGCCATGGATAATCAAACCCTGCTCAGCGCGATGCAGCAAATTCAACAGGCCAAAATGCAGCCGGTTGCCAAGCTACTAGGCCATGACGAATTTATTGAGCGGTATACCAGCGCATGAGTACCAAGCCGTTACATGTTGTTATTGCCGGCGGTGGCACGGCGGGCTGGATGACCGCCAACCTGCTGGCTAAGCGCTGGTTAAATCAGCCGGTAACCATCACTCTGGTAGAATCGCCGGATATTGGCATTATTGGCGTTGGTGAAGGCTCTACGCCCACCTTAAAACGCTTCTTCAGTGATATGGGTATTGCCGAGCAGGACTGGATGTCTGAATGTAATGCTACCTATAAAGTCAGTATTCGTTTTGAAGGGTGGAGTCCGGGGGCCAACATCCCCGCTTACTCACACCCGTTTATCAGCCAGCTCGACACCTTTAGCGAACGCTCCTTTTACGTGAACTGCTTTCACCGGCGTATGGGGCAGGATGTTACTACCCGCCCTGATGAGTTTTTGTTTAACGGCTGGCTTGCCAAACATCAGCGCAGTCCGGTGACACCGCCAAACTTTCCTTTTCGTATTGAATACGGCTACCATTTCGACTCGGGCCTTGTGGGCGAGTTTTTAAAACGCCATGCTCAGGGGCTGGGCGTGATACATAAAGCGCTCAATATTACTGACGTAGAATGTCATCCCAACGGCGATATTGCCGCGCTGCACAGCAAAGAAGGCGAGCGCGTTGAAGGCGATTTTTTTATTGATTGCACCGGTTTTCAATCATTGCTATTACAAAAAACCTTAGGGGTTAATTTTAAGTCGTTTAAAGATAACCTGTTTAACGACTCAGCAGTGGTCTGCCCTACTCCGGCGCAAAGCGAACTCCCTGTTGAAACCCGCGCTACGGCACTTTCTGCCGGCTGGGCATGGCAGATCCCGCTGACTAACCGCACGGGTAATGGCTATGTGTACAGCAGCGACTTTATCAGTGACGAACAGGCCGCCAGTGAATTGTGTCGCCACTTAGGCGTGGATGAGGACTCTGCTGCGTTACGTAAACTCACCATGAAAGTTGGGCAGGTAGAGCGCCACTGGGCTAATAATTGCCTCGCCGTTGGCTTATCACAGGGGTTTATTGAGCCACTTGAAGCCACAGCACTGCACCTGGTACAAACCAGTGTAGAGATTTTTCTCGATCACGTTGATGAGGGCGGCTTTGCTGACACGCAGCGCAACGCCTACAACCAGCTTATCACTGAACGATTCGAGCGGGTGCGCGACTATATCGTGGCTCACTACCGCCTTAATACCCGTTCTGACAGCGAATACTGGCTGGCCAATCAACAAAACGAAAACCTGTCTGACTCCTTACTGCATTTGCTTAATGTCTGGTATCGCCGGGGCGACCTCGGCCAGGAAATACAGCGCCAGCAGCTCGACTCACATTTTGGCAATACCTCATGGCACTGCTTACTGGCAGGTTACGGTGCTTTCCCACCGCTGGAAAAAAGCGTTACCACCACGGATTTGTATAAACAAAACCAGCTGGCAGCATTTTTTGAAGGTTGCTTACTGAATTTTAGATCGCAGTAGGCCCTTACTACAGCTCAGCCTGCCTGATTCCAGCTTTGAAATGGCGAACCAATCGAAATCGCGTAGCGAAACGTAGTAGGTTGGTAATTCAAATTTTTTGTACGTTAGTAAGGACATCCGATGTCGGGAGACAAACCTCAGGCCAGTCAACATACTGATTCACCCTTAACGGAAGAAGAAGAGCAGGATATTCGTGAGCATCAAAGCTTAAATTCGGTCTCTTTGTATGCGGTGGTCCAGCGCGAGGGGCTGGAAGAACTCAAGCGGCCTTTTATGTCACTCTGGTGGTCCGGTGTCGCGGCCGGTATCGGCATTTCGACCTCGGTACTTGCCGAAGGTATTCTGCACACCGTATTTGCAGGCTCAGATAGCCAGTTTGCACTGGAAAACCTCGGTTATACAGTGGGGTTTGTTTTAGTCATTATGGGCCGTTTACAACTGTTTACTGAAAATACGCTTACTGTCATCCTGCCCTTACTGACCCATCGCTCGTGGCATATGCTCGGTTGTCTGGGCCGGTTATGGGGCATCGTGTTTGTGGCCAATATGGTGGGTACGCTGCTGGCTGCCTACCTGATGTACGGATTACAGACGGTACCATCCGAGTATATCGAAGGCATGAATGCAATATCCCGACACTACGTTGAATTAGAATTTGCCGATGCCTTTTCCTACGGCATCATTTCAGGCTTCCTGATTGCCGCGATTGTGTGGATGAAACCATCTGTGCAGGACGCCGCATTTTTTGTGATTGTGATGTTCACTTACCTGATTGCCATAGGTAACTTTACGCATGTTATTGCCGGCTCCACAGAGCTGTTTCTGCAGGCTATGCAAGGCAAAGTTAGTCTTACTCATACTGCCTCGCTAATCCTGGCTACTTTACTGGGTAATATTGCCGGCGGCACCGGGTTGTTTGCCTTACTGGCCCATGGCCAGGTTGCCCACGAGATTGAATCGCACTGATAAGCCAGGTTGACTCTGGTGGTTAAATCAGATGGTTTCGCCTAATTTAATTTCGTATGGCAGCGACATAGAAGTATTGTCGCCAGACAACAGCAATTTGGCGGCTTCCATACCTTTTTCCACACTCGACTGGCATACGGTTGCCATGTAAGGCCGGGTCCGGGCGGCTTCTTCAATACCGTCGAAGCCGGTGATCCGCAGTTCACCGGGAATATCAATCCCCATGGTCAGCGCGCACTGTAATAACTCAAGAGCAATAATGTCACTCATACACAGGATCACATCAGGTCGGGGCGAGCTTTGCAACACTTCCCTAGCAGCCTGAACAGCATACACGCCGGCGTTTTCCGGCAAGTTCCAGATCCAGTCGGTTGCCACTTTAATACCCGTTTCTTTTAATGCGCGGCAATACCCGTCCAGACGACGGTGGGTAATGGATGACTCAGCGTCGAGCAAAGGGCTGTCATAAATGCGGCAGGTGCTGGGCGAATCAATCAGACGTAATCCAAGAATCGCCGCGCGGTCGCCCGGCTTGAGAGCCGCTTTAGCAATTTCGTAGCTGGCCTGTTCGTTATCAATATTAATGGCCGGGCAACCTTCGAGGTTAAAGTCCACCGTTACCACCGGTTTACTCTGTTGATTTAACTGAGTGGATAAGACACCGTTACGCGGCGCGCCGTAGCAAATAAAACCGTCTACAAAGTCTACTACATCGGTAATAGAGTCAGAGTCACCGGCATATAAAAGCAGGTGTTTTTGATTTTCACGTAGTACTCGCGAAACGCCCTGAATAAAGGTATTGGCAACCGGGTCGGTTACCATGTAGTCGAGGCTGTCTGCCAGCACCAGAGCAACAATGTTTGATTGTCCCTTACGCAGGATTTGAGCGGCGCGATTCGGGCCGGTATAACCAATCTCTTTGCAGGCCTCGAGGATCTCGGTGCGCTTATTAGCTGATAACTGATCCGGGCGATTAAACGCATTTGAAATAGTCGCTGTAGAAACACCGAGCTGCTTAGCCACATCTTTTAAAGTAAGCTTTTTCATAACGTTATCAACTATTCCTAACCGGGCACATTGTTGCAATCATCTTAATATATTTTAAGACACACTTAATTTCATTAAGTTTAAAAAAATGTTAAAAATAATTCTAGCATAAAACAAAAGGTTAAGCGTTCTAAATCGTTTAACCTTTTGGGTAAGTAAAAGCCAGTGCGGCTTAGAGGGGAGATTAACTTAGCGGGTACCGAATATTTTGTCGCCGGCATCGCCCAGCCCAGGCAGGATATAGCCTTTTTCATTGAGTCGATCGTCTATGGATGCGGTGTAAATATCAACGTCAGGGTGTGCCGCTTCTACCGCCGCAATACCTTCTGGTGCTGCGACCAGAAACAGCCCCATTATTTTTTTACAACCTTTCTGTTTCAGTAAGTCGATAGTGGCAATCAGCGTACCGCCGGTGGCCAGCATCGGGTCAACGATTAGCGCGGTGCGCTTATCGATGTTTTTTACTACCTTGTCAAAATAGGCTACCGGTTGCAGGGTCTCTTCGTCACGATATAACCCGACCACGCTGATCTTGGCATTGGGAATAAGGTTCAGCACGCCGTCGAGCATACCCAGGCCGGCCCGGAGTATAGGCACTACGGTAATTTTTTTGCCTTTGATACTTTTAACTTTAAGGCTTTCGCCGGTCCAGCCTTTAATGTCGACCAGCTCAACCGGCAGATGGCGTGTGGCCTCGTAAGTTAACAGATTGCCTACTTCGCCAGCCAGCTCCCGAAAATCCTTGCTACTGATGGACGCTTCACGCATCAGGCCAATTTTATGTTGAATAAGCGGGTGGGTAATTTCATGAATAGCCATAATAAACATGCCTGTGTGAAAACAATGGTAATGGCTATGGTACGACAAAACACTCACAAATTGTGAGTGTTTTGGGCGCTATATATAAGGTTTACCAGTTGATTACTGAATGGATTCCACTACCTGACTGCTATGGCGGCTAAACATATCACGCACTTTAGACACCGACTGGCCGCTTTTCAGATTTACCACTACGGCGTAGTGTTTTGCCTTAACGGCTTTGCGGACCACTTCGATTATCTGCGTGCGATCAGGTCGCAGGCTCAGCAGACCGGCCACAAACAGACCGATAAAAATACCCGGCGAAATAACCGCTATATAGGTTGCCAAAGGATTTTGCTGCGTAAGCGCAGGACCAATGTTAACCAGCAGATAGGCAGTAATCAGCCCTACCACCAGCCCAGCTGCGCCAAGCAATAAGTGCGAATACCACATCATTTTACCCAGCGCCTTGCTGTCGCCTTCCAGCTTACGATTAAAATCGCTGTCATCAGGTTCAATCAGCGTGACCTGCTGAGATTCCACATCGGTGCCACGTACTACTTGTTCGATAGCTTTATCAGCATTGAGCTTTGAATCGAAGACCGATGCAATCTGCACCTGCTCCGTATTCACTAATTTTGTACGATAGTTTTGGTCAGACTCTGACATTCTGTACCCCGTCTTTTTTCTTACATTCATTAAACACGATACAATCTTTGCGCCAGGTTATAAGCTGCTGTTATTGCTAAAATAAAGTAATGGGATTATAAAAATCCGTACAGTGAGCGTGCAATTATGGCAGGCACCATGAAATATTTTCAGCAAAAAAAACAGGGCGAAGTCGCCCTGTCAAAAAAGTGTTGATAATGTCCAAATTATCTGCACCTCGTGCGCTTTACTAAAAAATAGCTATTCTCCGCTCTCGCTGGTCGCCAGCAGGAAGGTTTCCGCTTTAACACATTTGCGCTCAAACTGACGCTGGCATTTACTACGAACCCGCGGGCTAATGTCACATACAGGCCAGCACCACGCCAACCGCTTGCACGTTTATCGGATATCGATTTCAACATGATTTTCAGGATAAGTTAATGATGGCTGTGCGAGACGCTCACTCATCACTAATGAGCACCTTTTTAGCGGTGGTGCTCGAATATAAAAGTCAGCTAATCAATCCGGCATAAGGTCGCACCGGCGAAAATTCCTAAATTATCTGCTCATCGGATGAGCCGACGAATCCCCACTTCTCTACGCTATTTCGTAGCCGTTGAGTTTTTGTGCCTCCCGACAAATTTGTTGATTGACGAGAATTAAAACAAGTGTTTAAATTTGCAAAATTCAAACACCCGTTTAATTCATTTGTTTAAATCGGGATTTGCCACATAAAATAAACTCAGGGGATACATTATGCTCTTTTGGATTATTGTCGCGGCGCTGATTTTCGTCCTGTTTCAGGTTAAATCATTGCGCCAACAGTGGATCACCGGCCCTGCATTTAAGCTTTTCAAAAAGGTATTACCACCGTTAAGTCAAACCGAGCGGGAAGCTATGGAAGCCGGCTCGGTATGGGTAGAAGGCGATTTATTTTCCGGAAAGCCCGACTGGGAGCGCCTGTACTCCATGGCATTGCCCCAGTTAACCGACGAAGAGCAATCGTTTCTAGATAACGAAGTCAATGAACTGATGGGCATGATTGATGATTTCGACGTGATCCACAAAGACAAAGACTTCACTGAGGACGCCTGGCGCTATATGCGGGAAAAAGGCTTTTTCGCTATGATCATACCTAAAGAGTATGGCGGTAAGGCCTTCTCTGCGCTGGCGAATTCAACCATCGTATCGAAAATTGCCAGCCGTTCGGTAAGTGCCGGCGTTACCGTGATGGTGCCGAATTCACTGGGCCCCGGTGAACTGCTAAGCCACTATGGTACGCAGCAACAAAAAGACTACTGGTTGCCGCGCCTTGCCGACGGTACGGATATTCCCTGCTTTGCGTTAACCGGCCCCGAAGCGGGCTCTGATGCGGGCGGCATTCCTGATACGGGTGTCATTACCATGGGTGAATACGACGGTAAGGAAACCCTCGGGATCCGCCTTAACTGGGACAAACGCTATATTACCCTCGCCCCGGTAGCCACCGTATTGGGCCTGGCGTTTAAACTGTACGATCCGGATAAGCTGCTAGGTGATAAGGAAAGCATAGGTATTACCTGCGCGCTGATCCCCACCAGCCACCCGGGCGTGGAAGTCGGCCAGCGTCACCTGCCGCTCGAACAGGCCTTTATGAACGGTACTACGCGCGGTAAAGACGTCTTTATTCCAATTGACTGGATCATCGGCGGGCCGGATTATGCGGGCAAAGGCTGGCGCATGCTGATGGAATGTTTATCAGCCGGCCGCGGTATTTCGCTGCCAGCATTGTCTACCGGTAATGCTCAGTTAAGTGCGCAGACTACGGCCATTTATGCCAGCATTCGCCAGCAATTTGGTTGCTCACTTTACGAATTTGAAGGGGTTCAGGAAGGTCTGGCTCAGCTCTCCGCCAATGCGTATCAGGCTGAAGCGGTACGTCATCTCACCGCAGGTGCAATTGATTTAGGCCAGAAGCCAGCAGTGGTGACCGCTATTGCTAAGTTCCACATGACAGAAGTGGCCCGCCAGAGCATTAATATCGCCATGGATATCCACGGTGGTAAGGGTATTCAAATGGGCCCGAATAACTATCTGGCGTCGCTGTATATGGCAATGCCAGTATCCATTACAGTTGAAGGGGCCAATATTCTGACCCGCAGTCTGATGATCTTTGGCCAGGGCGCCACCCGCTGCCATCCTTATGTGTTTGACGAAATGGTGGCAGCCGCCGAGCCAGACTTTAAGACGGGTCTGGCACAGTTTGAACCTTTACTGTTCAAACACATTAAGTTTGCGCTGGGGAATGCCTTTGCAGCCTTCGGCCATGGCTTAACCGGCGCTCGTTTTGCGTCGGCTCCCAAAGACGATGCCAACAAGCGCCACACGCAGCAAATTCAACGTATGAGTAAGGCACTGGCTATTTGCTCTGACATTGCCATGCTGATGCTCGGTGGTGAGCTCAAACGGCGCGAAATGCTCTCTGCCCGCTTAGGCGATGTGTTAAGCGAACTGTATCTGTCTTCAGCGGTACTGAAGCACTTCTACAGCCGTGGCGCTAACCCTAAAGAGCAACCCATTGTTGATTATCTTATTCAACAGTCGCTGTATAACTGTGAAGTAGCGCTTAAAGGGTATTGCCGCCATATTGCTAACCCGGTAATTGGTACGCTGATCAAGCGTCTGATCTTCCCGTGGGGCAGTGCCTACAATCCACCTAAAGACAGGCTGAAAACTCAATTGGCGCTGAACCTGTGTCAGGATAAATCTCTGCGCGATGCCATTACTCCCATGTGTTATGTGGGTAAAAATGAAGACGATGCCGTTGCCGTGCTGAACCAGGCCATGGATGCCATCGACGCGCTCGCGCCGTTAGCAGCCAAAGTCAAAGCCGCGCAACAGGCTAAGACCCTGCCGCGCAAAGGCAGTATCTTCCAGTTACGCGACAAAGCGCTGGCTGAGCAGGTAATTACCCAGGCCGAGGCCGAGCAGATCGCAGCCGCAGACGAGTTGCGTAAACAGGTCGTTAACGTTGACGAATTCGACTTTGACCTTGGTCTTGCCCAGGGTAAAGGGGATGACGTGAAAGTGAGTGATGCTGCCTGAGGTATTAAGCATTAACACGTGAGTTTCAAACGGCGCCGACAGGCGCCGTTTTTAGTTAAACAGAGTAACAGCTTCACTGGCCGGCACCGGCCGGGCAAATAAATAGCCCTGCAGGTAATCACAACCATACTGATGCAAGAGCTCACGCTGAACATCGGTTTCTACGCCCTCGGCAATCACTTTAAGGCCAAGGTTATGCGCCAGCTGACAAATGGTTAACACTATCGCCTGCTGTTTAGGCGCATCCACCATCTGGCTAACGAAAGAGCGGTCAATTTTTACTTTGTCCACCGGAAAAGCGCTCAGGTAAGCGAGCGACGAATAACCGGTACCAAAATCATCAATCGACAGACTCACGCCCAATGCTCGCAATTCCACCAGCACGGCACTGGCCAGTTGGTGATTGTCCATAATGGATGTTTCGGTGAGCTCAAGCTCAATTAACGAAGCCGGAATATCGTATTCACGCAAGCGACGCGCTATCGACTCAGCAAAACCCGGTTGTAAAAACTGGCGGGCAGAAATATTTATCGCAATTTGCACCTGACGGCCTTCTTCATACCACGCTCTGGCCTGATTAAACGCACTGTCGAGAACCCATTCTCCAAGCACCAGAATTAAGCCGCTGCGTTCAGCAATGGGAATAAATTCGCCGGGCGAGATAAATTCGCCGTTATCAATCCAACGCAACAGACATTCGCAACTTTGCACTTTGCCATCGCTCAGCTGTTGCTTGGGCTGATAGTAAAGAGTCAGTTCATCATGTTCTAACGCCTGCTCAAGGCGGCGGGTAATGGTCAGTCTGCGCTGATGGTAAGCGCCGTCATCGGCATTAAAGTAGTGCACTGCCTGATTATTTTTCAGGGCGATTTCCACCGCGATATTGGTATGCAGCAACAGCGTGTTGTAGTCCACACTGTGCACCGGATAGTCACTTACCCCAAAAGTCACATGGAAGCGCATTGCCCCTATAGGAGTATCGATACTATCGGCCAGTTTAGTGCGTAACATATTCAGTAATGAGGCCAGGCGGTGCGCCGGCCCCTGAGTTTTTACCAGCACCATAAAACAGGCATCGGCCACATGAAATAAGCACACGTCATCCGACTCGCTGTTGACGCTGGCATACTGCTGCACACTGCTTTGTAAAAAATAGCCTACCGAATAGACACAAGCCAGCGCATCTGCCAGGCCGAAATTCTCACTCAGTAGCTTAAAGTCCGTTACATCAATCATCACCGCATTAAAGGTTTGCTGTTGCGCTATCCACTGATTGGCGGTTTTTTCAAGATAACTGCGATTACCAATACTGGTGACCGGATGATGATAGGCCTGATGCACCAAAGCCTGCTCAGCACGGTGACGCTGAGTAATATCCCGCACATGCAAATCATAGGTTTTATGTTCCGCTATCCAGTGACTCTGAATGGCATAATAACGCTGCCCGATCTCAAGCACCGTCTGGGCGCAGAGTTCCCCACCACTGCTGGCCAGTGACAGCGCTTCGGACAAGGGGGCCGGAAAACTGGCCATGGAATGCTGACTTGTCGGGTACAGTTGGGCTATCAGGTCATCCGCTGCCGGATTGGCGTACAAGAGTTTGCCTTTCGCATCAATTCTGATCACCGGATTCGGGTTTCTTTTCGGAAACAGTGCCAATGTCTCGTTTTCGGCACTAAGACTGATATAGCGGGCTGCGTAGCGGCCCAGATACAAGCTTATAGCCGCAATACCTAACGAAAATAGCGCCACCACCCATACGGTAATTTCCAGCAGCTGAATGATAGACAGATAGCCATTGTTCACCGACCGGTTGGTGGCCATTTCTATTTCTTTAAGTAAGGGGAGCACGGCACGGCGATGCTGACTAATTTGCTCAAGCTGGGAACGCGACAAATTCCATTGGGTTTGCGGTGACATCAGGTTTGTATGCAGAGCTGCTGCCACCTCTGAAGCCGCCTTCAGATGGATAGAGACGTCAGTTATAGTTGCGGTAAAGCGACCAGCGCCGGCCATTTCATTGAGGATACTATTAAGCTGATTAAAGTTTTCTAAGTACCCCTCTTCGTACAAAGAAGATTCTTCGGTGGCGTAATACTCATACAGCAAGCGTTCCTGCTCACTGAGTAACATGCCTATTTGTTGAACCTGGCTAAAAATGGCCAGATCGGTTTCCATGTATTGACGCGCTTTATTCTGCACGCTGGCAGCCAGTCCATAAACGCCAACGGCCAGCAGTACACCGAGCAACACAATCGCCAGGTAAACCTGTCGTGTTCGCGATACGAGTTTGTTATTGTGCATATCAGCAGTTCCCTTCCAGTCCTTTGCTTTATAGACCTTTGATTAATGTTTAAACTTTCATCTTCTGTGGAGTAATCTATCTTTAGCAAAGGAGCGTAATAACTTATTGATTTAGCAAAGCAGGAGCATGTGTGGAAAAGATAAATGAAATTACCGAAGTCGTAGAAAATTTTCTTAAGCGTGAGTCCTCAGCCGGCATTCTGCTGATGATTGCTACAGCGCTGGCATTAGTGGTAGCCAATACCCCGCTCGACCTCTACTACGACAAACTGGTTTCCATGCCAGTGATCATTGCCGCCGGTGATTTCAGGATCGATAAACCTCTGTTGCTGTGGATTAACGATGGTCTGATGGCCGTGTTTTTCTTCCATGTCGGGCTGGAACTCAAGCGCGAAGTTTGCGAGGGTGAACTGGCTAACCCCAAAAATATTGTGCTGCCTGCCAGCGGTGCAATAGGTGGCATGATTGTTCCAGCCCTCATTTATGTTGGCATAAACTGGGGGAACCCCGCGGCAATGTCTGGCTGGGCTATCCCCGCCGCTACCGATATTGCTTTTGCCCTGGGGGTAATGGCGTTGCTGGGTAAACGAGTGCCTGCCAGCCTCAAGGTATTTCTGGTTACCCTTGCGATCATTGATGATATTGGCGCTATCGTGATTATTGCATTGTTTTATACCGAGAACATCACAGAAGTGGCTTTGATGATTGCCGCGGTGTGCTTTTTGATTTTATGGGTAATGAACAAGCGTAACGTGGTGGACTTACCTGGCTATATTATCGTTGGGGTAGTCCTCTGGGTGGCTCTGTTGAAATCAGGTGTGCATGCCACACTGGCAGGTGTGTTACTGGCTGCCTTTATCCCTATGCGGGAAAAAAGAAACCCGGATAATTCACCGGTGGTGCGCCTGGAACATGAGCTGAATTCCGCGGTAAGCTTTGCGATTATTCCCATTTTTGCCTTCGCTAACGCGGGTATCAACTTCAGTAATATTTCTCAAGAAGGTATTTTCCACCCGGTCACCTGGGGGATATTCTTAGGTCTGGTAGTTGGTAAACAAGTGGGTGTGTTTGCCTTTTGCTGGCTGATTGTCAAACTCGGGTTGGCGTCTTTGCCGTCTGATTTAAACTTTAAACATATCTATGGTTGCTCGCTGCTGTGCGGCGTTGGCTTTACCATGAGTTTGTTTATTGGCGGGCTGGCATTCCAGGAAACCGGTATCAATCAGATCTTTGATGAACGGGTGGGCATTCTTGCTGGCTCGGCAGTCTCTGCCATGCTGGGCTTTACGGTGCTTTACTTTGTGGGCAAACCGGTGCATCTCACCGAAGAGGAATTACCCACGGTAGAGCAAAGCCCGGATCAGGCTAAATAACTATTCCGTGCCGACTTAAAAGTACTGCTGAACGTACTGGTAAACATAATCTCTTAAACATTTTGCCCGTTGACTCAGCAGTTTGCCGCCCGGCCAGAGCAAATAGATATCCCTGACCTCCCCGCCCCACTCCGGTAGTACTCTTATGAGTTCACCGCCAGCCAGTTCATGTTTCACTTCAGTGAGCGGCGCCAGAGCTATGCCCTGGGCATCGCGAACGAAATACTTCACCATTAATGGATCGTTTACCTGCGCCCGACATCGAGGATAAAGGGTAAATGTCTGGCCGTTCGTTTCGTTATGCAGTTGCCATTTAGGGCGCATGCTCAGACCAATTAACTCATGCTCCGATAACTCAGCGGGAGTATCCGGCATGCCGTAACGGGCAATATAGTCTTCGCTGGCAACCAGCACGTTTTCAATCTGACCCAGACGACGCTGATATAAAGATGAATCATCCTGTCTGCCGATGCGGATGGCCAGGTCCGCCTGGGTTTCTATCATATCCATGGGATGATTGCTTAAGTGCAGTTCCAGTTCGATTTTAGGGAACTCCCGGGTAAAGGCAGTCCACATCGGCCCTAATATGCCATGGGAAATATTCACCGGCGCAAGCACCTTTAATTTTCCTTCCAGCTTTTGTGATTCATCACTGAACTGCTGCCGGGCCGCCTCAAAACGCTCAACCAACTCCGCGTAAGCATCAAAATAAGCTTCTCCGTCCTGGGTCAGCACGCACTTTCTCGCAGACCGGTGAAGTAGCTTTACACCCAGCGCATGCTCCAGCTTTTGTAATCTGCGCGTCACTGTCGCCGGCGGCAATCCGGCATAGCGCGCGGCACCGGCCAGATTACTGTGCTTTACTACCTGCACAAAGAGCGCAATATCGTCGAGAGATGATTTCATTTTAGTAATTTAAGATTAATAAATTAAGCATTTATACCATTATTGTAACGCATTACACTTAACAGGTGAGTAATTTTACTAATCCCGATCACTACAGGAACCATTACTATGATCCATCCTCGCTTTGCCCCTGTTGTCTTCGCCCTGTTTATGTCGTTTTTTATGTCGGGGATCATGTCGCTGGTGGTAACAACCATCAACATTGGTCTGGTTGATGATTTAATACTGCGCTGGCTCAATTCCTGGCCAATGACTTTCGCCATCGCCTTCCCTACCATCATGGTTGTCGCCCCCATGGTAAAACGCATTGTTGGCCGTTTGATCATGCAGGAAGTGCCGGCGGAAGAATAAAACCTTTTACGTCAAAAAGAGAATACTGCCTGGCGCGGTGTTATTTTGGCCTAAAAAAAAGCCTCCGAATGGAGGCTTTTTGGTAACTGCAGGTGCTTTTACAGTCCGTTCAGGAACGCATCAAATTTGCTCTGATAGGTTTCTTTCAGGCGTAAGCACTGATTAGACTCATCCATCATAATATCGTAGCTACGTGCCATCCCTTCGTGCTGGTCTTTAATTGGACCGTAGAATTCAATGGCCAGTGCCAGGTTATCGGCATCACAGGTAGTAGCGATAAATTCCGGCATACGCGATACGTGATAATCAGGCATTTTCTCAAGTACTGCCTCAGCATTATCAGACAACCAGGCGTAATAAGGCGTTTGATCATCCAGATTACGTGTCACGCTAGCCAGCATTAAAATCGTATTAGCCGGCGTTACATTGTCGGTCAGTGCCAGATCGAGCAGCTTGTCGATCATTGCCGGATCTTCATAACCCATCGAATAAAGCAGCGTGTTTTTCACGTTCGGTAATTTGCTGTCGGCAAAGACCTTCATAATGCGATCAAACCAGGCAGGGTCGGCATCCGGCCCCATGGTTGTGACGTTCAGAGCGGTTCTGGCTATACCATTTGGCATACTGCCGGTATCGGCCAGGTACTGCTCAGCCAGCGCTTTGCTTTTCTTAACCAGCTCTGCGTTGTCGCTATGACGACCCAGTAAGCTATACAGCTGGGTACGCAGTCTGATAACACTTTCATCATCATCATCCGACTGTGTCAGCGTGAGCTTCTCCAGCAGCGGCATGTATTTTTCATTGAGCAGTTCGGCAAATTGCGCTTCGTTGTCGTCATTAACCAGATACAGGAAACCAGCCAGCGTGCCCACTGAGGCACGAATAACCACCGGATCATCATCTGCAGCCATGGCATTCAGTACTTTCATTACGCTGTCGATGCCTGCTTCACCACCGTTTAACAGTGCCTGCATGTTATACAGTACGTTTTTCTTTTCACGGTTGTTCAGCACATCCAAATCAGCCAGCAGGTTATCCATCTGCGCAGCCGGAATAGACCAGCGGAAATAGCCGGTGGCATTATCGTTAGGGAAAACCCATTCCGCTTCTGCCAACTGTGGTAAACGGGTAGACTTCTTATCCACAAACACAATCTCACGGTGGATTTTACCGTTTTTTTTGTAACTGATGTTCAGCGGTACCGCCCAGGTTTGCTCTTTCACGTCGGCACCGGCCAGGTGGAAACGTTTCTGTGCGATGGTGCCGTCACCATCGATGTCCAGCAGCGGGTAGCCCGGCTGTTCAAGGTAGCCTTTCATCATTTTGCTCAGGTTGAAGTCTGATACTTCATCCAGTGCTGCCCATAAATCATCGGCCTGTGTATTGCCCCAGGCGTGTTTTTTCATGTATGCCTGAACACCTTTTCGGAAGTTTTCCGTGCCAATCAGTGACTCAATCATTTGCAGAATGGATTCGCCCTTCGAATAGTTAAGGCCCAGTCCGTCCATGACGTCAGGCTGGCTGCGAACAACTTTTTTCACCGGCTTAACGGTAGGGCTGGCATCAGCACCAAACGCGCCTTCCTGAATAATACGATCTTTGAAATTGAGTTCAGGATAAAGCTCCATCATCACATAGCTGGCCATCCACGAGGCAAACGCTTCGTTTAGCCATAAGTCATCCCACCAGGCCATGGTGACCAGATTGCCGTACCATTGGTGCGCGAGTTCGTGGGCGACCACTTCTAACGGTGCGGATCGTTCTGCCAGACCCGGCTCGTCTTCCAGCAGTAGCAGACTGTCTCGATACGTGATCAGACCGGCATTTTCCATGGCGCCGTGGGTAAAGTTAGGTACCGCCACAAAATCCAGCTTTCGGTACGGGTAATCAATCCCGAAGAAGTTCTCCAGTGATTCGAGAATTTCTGGTGTGTGCTTAACAATAAATTTGGTTTTATCGGCGTAACCTTTAGGCACATACAGCTTGCCAGGCACTGACAGGCCTTCCATTTCAACACTGTCGAACGGGCCTACCGTATAAGCAATCAGATAGGTTGGCATAGGCTTGGTTTTCATAAAGGTAACGGTTTGCATACCGTCTTCTACCGTGCGTTTTTCCACCGGTGTATTTGACGCCACAACCTGTTTTTCAGGAGTGGTAATGGTCATTTGGTAAGGAATTTTAAATGCCGGCTCATCAAAGCTCGGGAATGCCTTACGGGCATGCATGTCTTCGAACTGCGTGAAGATGTAGTTACGGCCTTCGAAGCTCGACAGGTACATACCGTCTGAAGAGGTATTTACCTTGCCTTCAAAACTAATGGCCAGCTCATAAGTACCTACCGGCACGGTAGCAGAGCTGTGGCCCCAGTTGATGTTGTAATCGCCTTCGGTAATACGGAGCGGATAAATACGGTTGCCCTGACGAAGTTCGGCGTTAGTAACCTGAATATCCATTTGATAAAAGCCGACTTTGGTTACCGGCTCAGTAATATTAAGCTCGATAACGGTTTCCCCGGAATAGCCAGGCTGGTCGGGGTCGATATTCAGATGAATTTGTTGAAAAGTTGGCTTAACGGCGCCAGGTAGCCGATAGTCCACATCTTCCGCCGAGGCAACATTTGCCACCAGCATGAACATGCAGGAGACCCAGGATAAGAGTCTTTTCATGAACGAGTCCTCACTGTCGTTTGGGATTGGAATTTTTTATTATTTAGAGCTGAAATAACCGGGAAATAGTAACATTTATTGTTACTAAGATTTAGTCGATAAAGTGTAACCAACTGTTGTTCACTGTAAACTGAACCTTATAACTGGTTAGTTCACCGTTTTGCTGAATATTTAACCACCCCGCCTGCACTCCCGAGCGCAACTACGTTGAAGCAACTTTGGCGGAATTGTGATGGTCTATCAATGCTTCCAGAGTCCACTCTCAGCAATGCCTGTACAGCTGTTACAAGTTTCTTAGCGCCACGATCATTAACAAAGCATTATCCATCTAAAATAAAATTTTATTACTCTCTATGAGCCACAACTTGCACTAGAAACGTTAAAAGTTTGTAAATTTATCTGTAGCAACGGAGATCATGATGAAGTACAGAGGGCTCGCAATCATTGCTTGTACCGCACTGCTAACCGCGTGTATGGACGATGACGACAAAACAGAAGAAACACCACCTCCCCCACCCACTTTCAGCGCCAGCACTACCATTGAAATTGACTTAACCGGTAAACAACAGGGTCCCGGCTAACATGTCTGCGCAAATGGCTTCAGCCACCGTTGAGCTTGACGAAACGCTTGGCTTAATGCGTGCATCGGTAGACGTGAGTAATGTGGAAGGTGTGCAGGCTGCAGGCGGCCATTATGTAAATGTGCACACGCCAGCGTACCCTAACGGCGAGCTGCGTGGTCAGATTCAGTAATCTCACCTGCCAGCAACCATAACTTCGAAGGGGCGCTACAAGCGCCCCTTTTTTATAAACGCTTTATTGGGCTTTTACCCAATCAAGCACACCGGCAAACCAGTCCACCTGATGGCGCATGCCAAAACCATGTCCCCCCTCTTCCAGCAATAACATGCGCACCGCCACTTTTTGCTCCCGCAAGGCTGCGTAATACTCAAGAGCATTATCAACCACCACCACACTGTCGTCGTTAGCATGAACGATGTAAGCCGGCGGTGTTTGCTCAGTAACCTGTAATTCATTGGAATAAGCGGTTACCAGTGCAGCGTCAGGCTGTTCACCCAACAGCAGATTACGTGAGCCCTCATGGGTGATATTTGCCTGCATACTGATCACCGGATAGATCAGGATTTGGAAAGCGGGTCTGAGCACTTTAGCGTCATAACTGTCGATCACCGGTTGCGCAAAATGCGTCGCGCCGGTTGCTGCCAGATGTCCGCCAGCAGAAAAGCCCATCACGCCAAACTGACTCTGGTTAAGCTGCCACTGCTCCCCGCCTTGTTGAAGCCGGTAAAAGGCCTGTTGCAAATCCTGTAGTGGCCCTTGATGGGGGACTTCCATGTTGGCAGGATTGGGCATTCGATACCATAAAACCGCCGCGGCAACGCCGTTTTCAGCAAACCGCTCAGCCACTTCCTGGCCTTCCTTAATGGATGACACGCCAAAATAGCCGCCGCCGGGACAGATAATAACCGTTTTTTCAACAGCCTTACTTTCAGGAAGGTAAAGAGTAAGTGAAGGCTTACTTATTGCGGTGATAAAACGGTCATTAAAGCGCTCATCAAAAAGCTTCCCCTGATTGCTGGTGTCGATAGCGCCAGGTATACCTTGTGGGTAGAGTTCAAGGTCCAGTTTGCGAATAGCTGATTGCGCAGAAAAACTCACTACCAGCAACAAGCTGGTAACCAGTGTAGATAGTTTCACGGTTTATTCCCCTGTTATTTTGTATGACAAATTAACATAAAATAAACAATAAAACAGTGCCGGCGACCGGTTGAAGGCAAAATTGCGCGAGGCAGCGGAGGCCTCGCGCTAGCAGCTACAAAGGTTAATTTACAAAGCCTTCGTTGGCTTTAATGGTAAGCGGATGATAGCCCGGCTTAGCCTCGGCAAAGGCTTTCTGAGCAAAAGCTTTACCCTGCGGGGTTTTCGACAATTCACGGTACAAGGGTTTAACCAGCTTGTTGCGACCGATAGAGACCAGATAGTCATACAGTCTGTCATAGGCTGGCTGGTATTCATTGTGCACGGCAATCATCAGCCAGCTGTGAGCTATCTCGTTGTTGCTACTGGCTGTCAGGCCAAAGGCATCATCGAGTTCTGCGAGTTGCTCATCAGACAATTTCTCTGGCATGTTATTTAAGAAATACAGCCACTGGTGAACGGTCCACTTCGCAGTATCAATGCTGGTGGCGGTTTTCTCGCCCGACAACCAGTCCTGACGCGCCTGATCAACAATCGAGAAAGCATCTGAGGTTGGCATTGGCGCATCGGCCGGAATGCCCGGTTTGAAGATCCACTGTTCAATTCGCTCGCTGTCGAGTTTATCCGGGTACTCGGCTAACAGTGTATCGCTCAGATAAGCGATAAACTCATCGGTAGTGATGCTCTTAAAGGCAAAGTGCTTAAAGTAATTCAACAGGAACTGATCGAAGTTTTCACGCCCGACCTTTTGTTCCAGCTCACGTAAAAACAGTGCACCTTTTTCATAGGGAATATCTGAGAACACGTCGTCCGGATTACGGCCGCGTAGATCAATCGCCAGGACCTGATCATTCGCTGGCAGCGCAGCGATATCTTCCTGCAAATCCTGATAGCCCAACACAGCTTCCATGCGGTACCGGTCGTGGCCATAGATCATTTCCATAATGCGGTAGGTCAGATAGGTGGTGAACCCCTCGTTCAGCCAAAGGTCGCGCCAGGTTGCATTGGTGACAGTGTTCCCTGACCAGCTGTGAGCCAGTTCGTGGGCAATCAGTGATACCAGACTTTTATCACCGGCAATCACGGTTGGCGTGATAAACGACAGACGAGGATTTTCCATCCCGCCGAAAGGAAATGAGGGCGGCAGGATCAACAGATCGTAGCGGTCCCAGCCATAAGGGCCGTAAGTTTCTTCGGTAGCTTCCAGCATACTTTCGGTATCGGCAAATTCTTCTGCCGCCGCGTCCAGTAATGCCGGTTCAGCATAAACCCCAGTGCGCTCACCCATAGGCTTAAACTGTAAATCACCAATGGCCAGTGCGATCAGATAAGACGGTACCGGCTGCGGCATGGTGAAATCGTACTCGCCGTCACGCTCGGTGTCGGGATCGTTAGCCGCGCTCATTACAGCCAGTAGCGCCTCGGGCGTGTGAATGGTGGCATTGTAAGTCACCCGTACCTGTGGCGAGTCCTGTAACGGAATAAAGCTACGGGCATGAACTGCCTGGGCCTGTGTGAACAAAAACGGGTGCTCTTTGCCGGCTGTCTGTGACGGCGTAAGCCACTGTACCCCGGATGCCTGTGGCGAGGTAGCATATTCGATAGTCACCTTATTAGCCTGCTCAGGCAGGTCAATTTCCAGTGCTGCGCCCAGCTCCGGATCGGCAGGCTGTAGTTGGTAATCCAGCGTTTCACCGTTGGCGGTCACGCTCTGAATACTAAGGTCACGGGTATCCACTATCAGCGTATCTGCCTGAGCAGTCTGTTTCTGATACGTCAGCGTGGCACTGCCGCTTAATACGCTGGCAGCAAAGTCAGCCGTGAGATCCAAATCCAGATGAGTCACGGTGACTTCGGCAGGATTAGAAAAGGAATGGTAATCCACTCCGGCCTGAATACCGCTGTTATCAGCAGCAGTTGCTTCGGCAGCGGGCGCTGAACTATCGGTTTCAGGCGCCGGTGAACAAGCGGTGAATAAAGGAATGGTGGTAAGTAACCATGCGAAATTCTTCATTGTCGTCCTGTTGTTATTATGATGATTTGCGTCACTGTCATAGTAGCGAAATCACGGTCAGCTTGCATCTGCAAACTGACCAAACACAGGCGTCAGCGCCGAATGTCATACTCGGCGCCAGCTTAATGAGGTCTGTCAGAGCCTGAACTGACCCACCAGCTTTTCCAACCGAGCGGTTTTATCATTCAGAATTTTACAACCCTGCTTATTATCCGATGAGGCCTGAGCCAGCTGGCCGGTATGCTCATTCACCTCGTTCACCCGCACGCTGATATCTGCCGAGACTTCGCTTTGCTCATGAGCGGCCGCTGCAATTTCGGCATTCATCTGGTTAATAGTTTGAGTGGCCGTAATAATGGCTAACAGCGCTTCACGGGTAGCTTCTACCCGTTGCTGGGTCTCCTGACTCTTATCCAGGCTGCTTTGCATGGTTTCCAGCGCCGATTGCGAACCACTCTGTAGCCGCTGGATCATATCCTGAATTTGCTCGGTACTATCCTGAGTCTTGCTGGCCAGGCTTCGCACTTCATCGGCAACCACCGCAAATCCGCGTCCCTGCTCGCCGGCCCGAGCCGCCTCGATGGCGGCGTTAAGGGCCAGCAGATTGGTCTGGGCCGCTATGTTTTCAATCACATGCAGCAAATTAACAATGCCGTCTACATCGCCCCCAACGCGCTGCACTACGCTGCTGGCACGACTAATTTCTTCGGCCAGCTGATTCATACTGCTAACCGTTTCGTCCACTGTTTTATCGGCCAGTGCACTTTGCTGCTCAGCCTGCTGCGCTGCCTCTGCTGCGCCCGAGGCATGCTGTTTGACATTTTGCGACGAGTGAGAAAGTTCGGTTACGGCCGTAGCAATCTGATCGGTATTACTTTGTTGCTCTTCAGCAATAACGTTAAGGTCTGACGCGCGCCCGTCCAGATGCGTGGTTTCCTGTTCAATGTCTTTGGTCACGTCCCTTATCATGCACATCATCTGATGCAAATTCGCCAGCAGTTGATTGACATTGTCAGCCAGCGTGCCTATTTCAAACTGATCATCAACCGCCACCTTGCGGGTAAGATCGCCATTGCCCTGAGCCAGCTTTTTAATTGACGAATTCACTTCATCCAGCGGCCGGGTAATACTGCGACGAACCAGTAACCCAATCACAAAGGATACTGCGCCGAGCAGAATGCAGCTGACAATAAGTAGCGTAACCAGATGATTCCGACTGCGGTAAACGGCATCTTCTATCACCGCCAATTCACGGTCGACTTCATCGATATAAAAGCCGGTGCCAATCATTAATTGCCAATCAGGAAAGTATGCTGAATAGGATAACTTGGGATGAGGGTCGCGCTCGCCTGGTTTAGGAAAGTGGTAGGTAACATAGTGATTCCCTTTAGCCAAACCATTCTTCTTGCCTGCCGCCACCAGCTCGCGTACGACGTATACGCCGTTGCTGTCCTGCAAATCCCAGAAGCTATCGCCAATCCGATCCGGACTCTGACCATTTAATATCCGTACTCCCTCATCGGTGTAGCCAAATATATAGCCGGATTCACCATATTTAAACTGCCTCAACAGTACCGCAGCATCCTCTACATTACCCCCTTTCTCATATATTGGCTGCACCAGGCTCACTGCCATTTCGAGCAGGGCTTTTACTTCTTTCTCGCGATCGTTAATCATGACTTCGCGACTGCTAGTCAGTCGGTCCTGCGCTTGCTGATTTACCTGAAACACCGAAAAGAAGGTCATCACACCTCCCAGGATTAGCACAGGCAGAATGGAAATGAGCAACAACTTTTGCTTAATTGACAGGTTCACTGGACGACTCCAAACACATAATATTTATCGCATATTCTCAACTAAAGTATGAGCTACCCGTGCTCAATGGCAATTATATTCATAATTCAAAGTAACTATAGTGTAAATATTATGATGCTGAAGCGTTACAGGAAGACAAGAGACAGGGGTTTACAATGAAATCGCGGAAGCTCAGGTTTCCGATTGGTCAAAGAAATAAGGCATTACTATCTGCGTAATGCCTTAACATTAAATAAAAGATTAAAACTAAATGCGTTAGTGGCTGGTCATGCCGCTATAACGCAGTTTGGGGATCACTAATTCAGGAGCCACTGGCGCAGGAAAATCAGCACTGGAGTCGAGGATCAGTGAACTGCCATCACCGAACTCATACTGAGTTAAATTCTTAGATAGAGACTTACAACTTTTACAGGTTCTGAAGCAGTGAAGCCAAAGATGCCCTTTTTCTACCATCAGGGCCTGTTCGGCCTTCGAAGGTAACTTCGATTTTATTGCATGCACTGTCATAGTTAACTCCGTCGCTATGTCTTTCGCAATACGGCAACCGAAAGAATAAATGTAGGATATGAGGTTAAAAATAAAACAAGCCAGCTTCCAGGAGCCGGCAAAGCACAACGACTTGTTTTATCTAAACTAAAGTATAGCAGGCCAAGATAATTAAAATTTGATCCACATCTATTTTTTTGGTCCTTAGGTGTAAGACCGAGAAAAGCTTAAGATTATTCTTCGTCACTGGTGGGAGGCCGGGCTGCAGAACCAGCCAGAATGCCGCCGTCTATGGTCAGTTCAGTGCCAGTGACGTAGTTTGACTCACCGCTGGCAAGATACAGCGCGGCGAACGCGACATGCTGTGGCGTTCCCATATGTTGCAAAGGAATGTCTGCGGCGATAGCGGCAATGGCTTGTTGCCGTGCTTCGCCGTCACCGAGCATAGCTTCCCAGATAGGCGTTAGGATTGCACCGGGATGAATGGAATTACATCGAATAGGGTAGCCTTTTTCAGCGCAGTAAAGCGCGACTGATTTGGTATGATTTCGCACTGCTGCTTTACTCGAAGCGTAAGCCGCTGCCGCCGGGATCCCCACCATACCGGAACGGGATGATATATTAACGATACTGGCTGCCGGGCTGTGCTTCATTAAGCCTATGGCGTATTTGCAGCCCAGCGCAACGCCATCCAGATTTACGCGATGCACGGCATGCCAGCTATCCAGATTAAAATGCTCCGGGTCAAAAGGGCCGGGATGGCTCATAAAGCCGGTAATTCCCGCATTATTCACCAGAATATCGAGTCGGCCGAAATCATCGCGTACATGGTCGGAAATCGCCGACCATGCTGATTCTAAGCCCACATCCAGGGACAAAAAATGCGCTGAGTCACCAATATCACTGGCAACCTGCTGGCCGGCTTTAACTGCCCACCACCTGAACTTCACGAGCGCGGCGAGCTAGCACTGGAATAAGAAATGATATTCAGGGTGGAAAACAACCGTTTACTTGCCTAAACGTATAACCAGGAATTGCTTATAAATATCGGTAACGTCAAGCGAACAAAGCACTATAGACATTCAATAATCCTCAGACGGGCAAAGGGCTGCCCGATTCACTCGGTCTCCACAGTAAGATATTGCGCCAGTACGGCATTCAGTTGCCCAACGTCCACTGGCTTCGACAAATAACCATCGAAGCCCTCTTCATGGTAAAGCTCCACATCAGCAGCCATGGCATTGGCGGTTACCGCAATCACCGGCAAATCAGGGTGATTTTGCTTAATTTTTTTGCAAGCCTCCACGCCATCCATCACCGGCATCTGAATATCCATTAACACCAAATCCGGGCATTTTTTATATACAAATTCAACGACTTCCAGGCCGTTTTCGGCAAAATAAATGGTGGCTCTGGTGTCTGCCAGCATGGCTTCCATTACTGAGCGATTAATTTCGTTATCTTCGGCCACCAGAATCATTGCGTGGCTTAAATCGAGTTCTTTGACATCATTATCCGGCACAGAGTCAAGCACATCGCCTGCCGTCTTAATTACCGGCAAAGTGACGATAAACCTCGACCCTTCCCCCGGGGTACTGACCACCCTGATCTTGCCGTGCATTAAGTGCACCAGTGACTGGGTGATGGCCATTCCCAACCCGGTACCGCCGTATTTACGAGTGGTGGAGGAATCGGCTTGTTCAAAGCGATCAAACAACCGGTCCAGGGCATCTTTGCTCATACCCTGACCGGTATCGGTAATACTGAACAGTAACTCGTCACTGGCGGTATTGCGGGCCTCGATAGTCACTTTTCCCTGCTCGGTGAATTTTATGGCGTTGGTGCCAATGTTCAGCAGCACCTGCCGTATTCGCACCGCATCACCAATCCAGACATCATGATTTGTCTGATTCTCAAAGATCAACGCTACCGGTTTATCACCTGCTAACATCGACATATCCGATTGCAGTCCATCAAGCATGGTCGACAAACTAAAACGATGCGGGTCGATACTTATCTTACCCGCTTCAATTTTAGAGAAGTCGAGGATATCGTTAATGATCCGACTCAGATTGCGAGTGGAGTAAATAGCCTTGTCCAGCAAACCACCGTGTTGCTGACCCGCATCGGAGCGACGGATCAGTTGCAGGGCACCGTAAATACCGTTTAACGGCGTACGGATTTCATGACTCATATTGGCCAGGAAGCTCGACTTGGCCTCATTGGCCTGCTCAGCCTGAAGCCGCGCCTCTTTTAATTCCTGCTCGCGTTTTAACTGCGGCGTGAGGTCGTAAGCTATCCCCAGGAAACCAAAGAGTTTGCCGTCTTCATCGAATAAACTGGTAGCACTGAGTCGTACCGGGACCCTGGAGCCATCTTTGCGCACATAGGTCCAGTTGTTGATGTCTGTGTTGCCGTCTATGACTTTTTCCACGAACACATCGAAGCCGGGTTCAATCGGCCGACCGAGTTCTTCGGAAAGCTCTGCGGCCCGGGCTTCCATCTCTTCATATAAATGAAAAACAGCCGGAGTCTGCTTACCAATCATTTCATTGGCGCTATAGCCAATCAGCTTTTCTGCTGCCGGGTTAAACGCTGTTATCAGGCCCTTATTGTCGGTAGCAATCAGCGCATAACCGGCGCTTTCCAAAATCCGTCGCTGTAAGATATTCGCCTGGGCTATCTCATAGGTGCGGGCGGCCACTTCACCTTCCAGCTTTTCGTTGTTTAACTCCAGAGCGCGCTGGTTAGCCTCAGCCAGCTCCCGTTCGTAACGTTTTGCATCGGCGCGGCGGCTTAACACAATGTGGAGGCTGAAAATCACCAGCGCCAGACTGGTGACAATGGCCAGCGTATTATTGAACGCCTGTTGCCTGGAGGGTAAACGCAAACCATCAATAAAGGCCTGGTTTGGAGTTAGCGATAAACGCCAGTCACGGCCGAATAGTTGTAAGGTTTGCTGAATTTTCAGGGCGTCGAGACTGCCATCCTGCTGACGCCCGAAGAACGTCAGGGCATCGCCTGCAGAGATATCATCGATGCTAAGCATCACGTCATCACGTAAACCACTTACCGAGGATAACACTTCATCTATCAGCAGCGGTGCGTAGCTCCAGCCCACCAACGCTTCCATCCGCGCATCATCCCCCTCAGGAACGTTCAGAGTGCTGTACACTGGCTGCATAATTAAGAAACCCTGCAAGCGCTTTTTATCTGCCTGCACCAGGGTGATGGGCGCCGTTAACTGAGTAGAATTGGATTTTGCCGCTTTCTCTGCAGAGCGCCGACGCATGGTTTCAGAGCCAATATCCAGCCCGATAGCCTGCAGGTTTGCATGCTCAGGCATTATGTATTGGATGATAAAATAACTGTTGGAATGAGGCGTTAACGTGCGCAGTTCAAAATGCTTATCCGGTCTGTCCAGCCTGGCCCTGGCCATGAATTCGGCAAAATCTGTTACCTCGACCCTGCGGATAAAGCCAAAGCCCCGGGCGCCCGGGTATTGCTGGCTGTAATTCTGGCTTTTGGCATAGGTTTGCACGTAATCGTAATGCAGGTTATCTAAACCCACTGCCACAATCGATGCTTTTAAGCTTGACAGCCCGTACGCATAAAGTGATACCCGATCATTTACCGCTTCGCTAATTTGCGCCAGGCGCCGTTCCAGGGCATCGGTGATCAGTTGGCCTCGCTGCGCTTCGTAACTTTTACCCACTTCGGTGGCATAGAGGTAGCCGATGACTAAGACTATCAGTGGTAACCACACCGACTTGCTGATACTGCTCTGGATGGATGCACGCCTTAAGTCTTTCACCGACATCGATTTATACTCAACAAAATTCAATACTCAGGATGCACCGGTATGCAAAACCGGATCTGAAAATATGCACCGTTCCTCCTATTAATTATATAAGCGATCCGAATCCGTGATCGAGTAGGAGGCGGGATTACTCCCGCCGTCCTCTCACACCACCG
>TARA_B100000963_G_scaffold107006_1_pt1 | contig 74622 bp, 64 predicted proteins | sample TARA_B100000963 | Tara Oceans TARA_B100000963 (sample SAMEA2622097) | marine metagenome | biome: marine biome (ENVO:00000447); feature: surface water layer (ENVO:00002042); material: "saline water (ENVO:00002010), including plankton (ENVO:xxxxxxxx)" | depth 5 m | reverse complement strand
AGAAATGGAGTGCAAAATATTTTTTGGCCTTCACCAATCAAATGGTTTGCCAAATCCAGTGGCACTTCTAATGCTAAAAGTAAATTCATTCCCGTTAGTAATGAGTCTCTGGTAGATTGTCATTACAAAGCTGGTAAAGATATGCTTTCTATATATTACAACAATAATGAAGATGCACAGATTTTAGCCGGTAAATGTTTGAGATTAGGTGGTAGCAGTGAGTTGTATCAAAATACAGATAGTTATTTTGGAGATTTATCGGCAATCATCATTGACAACTTGCCTTTCTGGGCAGAATTGGGCAGTACACCAAGCCAAAAGGTATCCTTGATGTCAGAATGGGAAACCAAAATGGAGGCCATAATCAACGAGACATTGGAAGAAAAGGTGACCAGTTTAGCGGGTGTTCCCTCATGGATGCTGGTCTTATTGCAAAATGTTTTGAAAAAAACTCACAAAGGAACGATCACAGAAGTCTGGCCCATGGTAGAAGTTTATTTTCATGGTGGGGTAAGCTTTCATCCTTACAAAAAGCAGTTTGAAAAACTGTTTCAAGGAAATGACCTAAACTTTTTTGAGATTTATAATGCCTCCGAGGGTTTTTTTGGAATGCAAGATCAAAACGATTCTTCAGAATTATTACTGATGTTAGATTACGGTATTTTTTATGAATTCATCCCAATGGACCAATCAAACAGGGATGATACTGAAATTATCATTCCTCTTAGTGAGATAGAATTGGGAAAAAATTACGCCATAGTTATAAGCACCAATGCCGGGCTTTGGCGTTATAAAATAGGGGATACCATAAAGTTTACCTCCATCAGCCCATACCGAATTCAGATAACGGGGCGAATAAAAAATCACATCAATGTATTTGGAGAAGAATTAATGATTGAAAATGCCGAAGTGGCACTTGGAAAAGCCTCCAAAGAAATGGATTTGGATATTGTAGACTATACAGCAGGCCCAATTTTTATGGAATCAGGTAGAAAAGGGGCACATCAGTGGTTGATAGAGTTTAAAACTCCACCCAAAGACACCAAAAAGTTTACAGAACTTCTCGATCGATTTTTAAAAGAAGTAAACTCAGATTATGAGGCAAAAAGATATAAAGATATGGCCCTTGGGATGCCCAAAGTCAGTATCGCAAAGAAAGACCTTTTTTACAATTGGATGGCCAAAAAGAATAAACTCGGTGGTCAACACAAAGTTCCACGACTTTCAAACCAAAGGGAACTACTAGAAGAGTTAATGGAAAAAAACAATTAAGAAACAACCTTAAGTGTCGGTAATTCTATTTTGGATAATCTTTGTTCGGCATAGCTTTTTGTAATTTTCAATGTTCTAACATCAGATTCTGGCAACTCGAACATAGCTTCATTGAGAACAGCCTCACAAAGCGATCTCAGTCCTCTTGCTCCCAATTTATACTCTAAGGCCTTTTCCACAATAAATTCCAAGGCACCTTGTGTAAAAGAAAGTGTGATTCCATCCATTTCAAAAAGTTCAATATACTGTTTTATCAAAGCGTTTTTGGGAGTAGTCAAGATGGTACTCAAAGTTTCTTTGTCTAAAGGATTCATATATGTCAATACTGGCAGCCTTCCAATTATCTCAGGAATCAACCCAAAAGACCTAATATCTCTTGGAGTAATGTATTGCAAAATATTATCTGAATCAACTTTTTTCAATTCCTTGTTTGTATTGTAACCTATAGCTTGCAGATTCAAACGTTTATTAATTGTACGTTCTATACCATCGAATGCTCCTCCGGCAATAAATAGTATGTTCGAGGTATCCACTTCAATAAACTTTTGATCGGGATGCTTTCTACCTCCTTTGGGAGGAACATTAACTGTAGTTCCCTCCAATAGTTTAAGTAGGGCTTGTTGTACCCCTTCACCGGAAACATCACGTGTAATGGATGGGTTATCTCCCTTTCGGGCAATTTTATCTATTTCGTCAATGAAAACAATCCCATATTGGGCCTTATCAACATCATAATCTGCAGCCTGAAGTAATCGGGTTAGGATACTTTCGACGTCTTCTCCCACATAGCCTGCTTCAGTTAGAACCGTGGCATCAACAATGGCCAAAGGCACTTTGAGCAACTTTGAAATTGTTTGAGCTAAAAGGGTTTTTCCAGTTCCAGTTTGACCTACCAAAATGACATTGCTTTTTTGAATTTCAACCTCACTTTTGCCTTTGGAATGATTAATTCGTTTGTAGTGATTATAAACTGCTACCGAAAGGATTTTTTTGGCGGATTCCTGACCAATAACGTATTCATCTAAAAAGGATTTTATTTTCTTAGGAGGATGTAGTTCTATATTGAATTTATGATCTTCGTTTTCTTCGGTAGTTTCTTCCTGGACGATTCCATGGGCTTGAAGAATACACTTGTCACAAATGTGAGCATCCAGACCCGCAATAAGCAATTGAGTTTGAGGTTTGGCTCGTCCACAAAAAGAACAATTTAATTCATCTTTACTCATAGTAGTTTATTTTTCAGCACCCAAGACTTCATCTACCATACCGTATTTTTTCGCCTCCTCGGCTTTCATCCAATAATCACGATCACTGTCCTGGTTTACTTTTTCTATACTCTGACCCGACTGTTTTGCAATGATCTTATATAGTTCATCTTTCAGCTTAAGGATTTCTCTTGCTGTAATTTCGATGTCAGAAGCTTGACCTTGAGCTCCACCAAGTGGTTGGTGAATCATCACTCTGGAATGGGGCAATGCTGAGCGTTTACCCTTTGCTCCAGCACAGAGCAATACTGCTCCCATCGAAGCAGCCATTCCGGTACAAATGGTAGCGACATCCGGTGAAATGAATTGCATGGTGTCATAGATTCCCAGTCCTGCATATACGCCTCCACCTGGAGAGTTAATATACATTTGAATATCTCGCTTTGAATCGGTGCTTTGTAGAAATAATAATTGGGCTTGTATAACATTGGCCACACTATCATTGATTGCTGTTCCTAGAAACATAATCCTGTCCATCATCAATCTTGAAAAAACATCCATCTGTGCTACATTTAATTGACGCTCCTCAATGATGTAGGGAGTCATGCTACTAACAATCTTGTCGAAATACATAGAGTTGATCCCATGATGTTTTGTTGCGAACTCCTTAAATTCTTTTCCGTAGTCCATTTTGTAAATTTGTATTTATAAAATTAATGAAAAAAATTAGCCCTTAGCGAATGCCTCTTTCATAAAGGCATCAAAAGTCAATTTTTTCTTTTTTAATAAAAGATTGGATTTGTAGAATTCCAAAAGTTTTTTATTCATCAATTGTTCAGAAAGTTTACGTACCTCGTCTTGATTTGACATTACCCTAGCAACTATACCCTCAAGCTCCTCATCGGGCAACCCTGCTTGGCCATATTGTTGCATTTGCATGGAAATCATCTCTTTGGCAAAAGTTTTCAATTCCTCAAATTTGATTTGCAGATCATGATCAGCAATGATTTTTCCTTCAATCAATTGGTATCGTATTCCTTTTTCAGTGCGAACATACTCCTCGTCTGCAGCCTCAGCTGTTATAGGTTTTTCCCCAGAATTTTGCATCCATTTTTTTAAAAATTCAGTTGGTAGATTGAACTTTGTTTTAGCAACCAAATACTCTGTTACATCATTCAACAACTTTTGGTCAGACTGTTGTTCGAATTGTTTTTCGATACCTTCAATAATCTTAAGCCTCATTTCCTCCTTCGATTTCACTCTGTTAGGTCCATATATTTTGTCAAAAAACTCTTGGTTCATCTCAGCTAAGACTCGTTCATTAATTTCTTTTATGTCGAAGCTGATCTCTCCCTCAATCTTTTTTAGTTTATCCACGGAAGCACTTAATATTCTTGTTGCAGTGGGTTCATCCACAAAAAGACTTTTATACTTTAGTTTAACCACATCCCCAACAGTTGATTTTCTAAAAGCGGCAAGATTGGCCTTTCCTTTGATTTCACTCAATTCAAAAGTATGGACAGTTTCGATCTCAGCAGCTTCATTTTTTATGGAAGCAGTGATTTCAAAATCACCTTTAGGATTTTTTTGGCCTATCAATTTACCATATTGTTTGCGGTAATTTTTCACCTGATCATCAATCATAGAGTCTGGAGCAGTAATCTGATAATGAGTCACTTTATTTTTTTCGGTAAGATTTATATCAAATTCAGGAGACAAACCCAATTCAAAATCAAACGAAAATTTAGGTGCTTTCCAATCCAAATCTTCTTGAATAATGGGCAATGGATTTCCCAATATATTAAGTTTTTCCTCCTTGATATAATGATCCAGATTTTCTTGCAAAAGTTTGTTGACCTCATCTGCAGTTACTGCAGTCTCATATTGTTTTTTGATCATTCCCATGGGCACATGTCCTTTTCTAAAACCAGGGATATTTGCTTTCTTCCTGTAATTTGAAAGCACCTTATTGACTTTTTCTTCAAAGTCGTTGCGTTCGATATCAATTGTAATAAGGCTATTAAGGGGATTATTATCTTTGCGTGAAATCTTCATTTATATCGAGAAAATATGGGTGCAAAATTACGTTATTATACTGGTTTGACAAGAAGATTTACACACTTAAAATTTTTAATCAATTAAATGTGGTAATTTAATTGTTATAATTTTTGCATCCAGTGAGTTATGTATTTCAAATATTATACTAAATTTGCACCCTGAGTATTAATAATACGGAGGTCGAGAACCTCCACAAATTAATGTGATATGCCCGTAAGAATAAGACTTCAAAGACACGGAAAAAAAGGCAAACCTTTTTATTGGATAGTTGCTGCCGACAGCCGTTCAAAAAGAGACGGCCGTTATTTAGAAAAAATCGGTACATACAATCCTAACACTAACCCAGCTTCAGTTGAATTAGATGTTGACCAAGCTGTAAAGTGGTTGGAAAATGGCGCCCAACCCTCAGACACTGCAAGAACTTTGTTGTCATACCGTGGTGCCATGTTAAAACACCACTTAAATGGAGGAGTTAAAAAAGGTGCATTTTCTCAAGAGGAAGCCGACAAACGCTTTGCAGATTGGTTGAAAGAAAAACAAGCCAAAATTCAATCAAAAATTGATGGTTTGGACAAGCAAAAAGCAGATAGTAATTTGAAAAGATTGGAAGCGGAGAAAGCAGTTAATCAAAAGCGTATTGCAGAGCTAAGTGCACCCCCTGAAGCTGAAGAAGTAATTGCTGAAGATGCGGAAGCCACCAAAGTAGAAAATACTGAGACTAATGAAGGTGCTATTGAAGTTTCCGAAGAAAAGGTTGCTGCTGTAGAAACTGAAATTATTCAAGAAGCTGAAATTTCTACTGAAGAGGCCACAGAGAAACCTGCTACTGAAGAATCCATCGCTGAAGAAACCTCTTCGGAGGAAGTTCCTGAGGAAGCTAGTGTTGAAGAACCCAAAGCTGAAGAGAATCCAGCAGAAATGTCTAATAGTGATGATGCCACTGCCGATGACAACCATAGCGAAGATAATTCTGCTGAAGAAGAGGAAACAAAAGAATAAACTCTGCCCTTTATTTCATTATGCTAAAAGAAGAATGCTTCTTTTTAGGTTCCATCGTTGGTAAGTACAGTTTTAAAGGTGAAATTTTAGCTAAACTGGATACCGATACTCCTCAGAGCTATTTAGATTTAAAATCCTTGTTCATAGAAACTCCACAAGGACTAGTTCCCTATTTTATTGATCACAGTAAATTACACAAATCCTCCTTATTGAGGATCAAATTTGAAGGTATCGAAACTGAAGTTGAGGCAAAGGATTTACTGAAAAAAGATTTATTTCTACCTCTGAATATGCTCCCCCCTTTGGAAGGAAACAAATTTTATTATCACGAGGTAAAAGGTTTTTTGGCCATCGACCAGTTTGATTCAGAAATTGGTACTATCATGACAGTAAATGACTCCGGACCTCAACCCCTTTTTGTCATCGATGGAGATGGAACAGAAATACTGATTCCCATTCACGATAATTTTATCAAAAAACTAAACAGAAAATGCAGAAAGATACATCTCGATTTACCTGATGGCTTATTGGATATATTCAAGTAAGTTTTAAAAGTCAACCACGAAGCCGAAAGAGGGGATTGGAATATTGTTGTTTTCTCCAGTATTCACCTCTACCAAATTAAGTGGAAGGATCAAGTTACCATCTTCAGTTCTATTAAGACCATACTCATCAGGTAGAGGTACACTTTGGGCCAAGAAGTTTTGAATCTCAAAATAGAAATTGAAAGAATACCTTTTAAAATTCCATTTTTTATCAAAGCGTATGTCTGCTAAATTAAATGGATCTAACTTTACATTTCCCAATTGAGTGTAATCTAGAACCACCTCCGGATATGCTGCCAGGGTCGCATTTTGATTAACTGGAACATAGGGAGTCTTTCCTGAAAATCTCCATCGGGCACTGATCTCCCAATTTCTTTTCAATTTGTGGCCCCCGGAGAAAGAGATGAGGTGTCTACTGTCCCATACTGAAGGCAGATAATTACTCTTGGCGGTGGTAAATTGACTGTGAAAATATGTGTAAGCAAAAACACCATAGAAGTTTTTGGAAAGTTTTTGTTGATATAGTGCCTCCAAACCATAACTTTTACCTCTACCGTCACTCCTGATGGCCTCATTACCTAAAACCTCAAACCCTCCCCCTTTATTGGCCAAGGAAACTCCATCAATCAGAGAAATAGGGTATTGACTATATTTCTTGTAAAATCCTTCAAGTGTAATTCGGGAAGCATTTCCTGGCGCATATTCCAAACCTGCAACCAGATGATCACTTTGGGTATATTTAGTATCTCTGTTTACAAATCTTCTTTGAGTGTTCTGATATCCCAAGATTGTGTAAGTTGGTATCTTGTAATATCTTCCAACAGATGCATTGATTTTCCAAGTTTGATCTTCCGTAAGATTGTATGTCAGTGACATCCGGGGGGAAAAATTATCCCTCATGTTTGATCCTTCTGAAAAACTGTCTGCATCTATCCTAAATCCAAAAGAGAATCCTAAATTATCCTCCAAGAATTTTCGCTCTGCTTTAGCAAAGAATCCATATTTCATAAAATCGATCCCTGTGCTGTAGTCTAAACTGTAAAGATCACTTTGGGTATCGTTTCCATAATTTGAATATTGAATATTGGTTCCGGCAGCAACTTTCCATTGTTCAAGGTAATGTTGGGTCTGAAATCTGATTTTAGTCTCCTGCTCGTGGGAATCATTTTGAAACAACACTCCAGTTTTTTGAGTATTGTCCTTATAACGAGAAAAAATATTTTGTAAACGATTAGTACTTAATGCAGTGTTCATAGATCCCTTACCATTCTTGAATTTTCTTTTCCAAGACACCCCAACTGTAATTGTTTTTTGTTGAATGATTGGTACTTGCTCTATAGTGGCCTGTTGCCTTGCATCAAAGTCGTCGGGAGCCTTTACCGAAAAATCATCGATTGTTCCCAATCCCAAAAAAACAATTGAATTGTAAGCATCGATCTCATGATTCACTTTCCATTGATAATCCCAATAATCGGGACGAATAGGCAAACCGATAAGTTCAAATAAAAATTGGAGGTAGCTTCTCCTTACTGAGAATAATAATGTGGTTTTTGAGGGTTTATTTTTGTCTTTTCTATAAAGTGGCCCCTCTAAAGTCAAAGCTGCCTCACTGGCTCCAAACCTAAAATTAGCTCCAAAGCGATTTGGGTTTCCCTCCCTTTGTTCAAAATATAATACCCCGGAAAGCGGATTGTCATACTCCGCACCAAAAGCTGAGCTAGAAAGTGTAACCTCTCTTATAAAAGATACATTAAGTATTCCCACAGGACCTCCTGCGCTTCCCTGGGTACTAAAGTGATTGATATTGGGTATTTCGATGCCATCTAAATAATATACAGATTCATTTGGTGCGCCTCCACGAATGATAATGTCGTTCCTAAAACCACCAATGGAAGGAGAAATTCCTGGCATGCTCTGAATCACCTTGGTAATGTCATTATTACCACCAGGATAGGTTTCAATTTCCACAGCAGAAAAGGTTTGGGTAGATAGTGGAGTTTCTACCGTTGTTCTAAAAGGGCTTTGTAACACTACAATCTCCTCCAATTCATTGGTGGATTCCTCCAAGAGTATTTGAAGTGGAGGGGTTCCAAACGTCTTTACTATAATATTGAATACGGTTTGTGTTTGATACCCCAAATGACTTATTGTCAAGTTATAAGTTTGAGTAGGTACATCATTAAAAGTAAAATAACCTTCTTCATTTGTGGCCACTCCGATGGCAGTTCCTTCAAGAATAACACTAACTCCTTGAATAGGAAGTTGTGTTTTTTGATCTAAAATCCTACCACTGAGCTGACCCGTATTTTGAGCATTTAGTAAATAATTGCTAAATAAGATTACGAAGAACAGTTTTCGCATTGTTTTTTCAACAAAAGTAAACTAAAGTTAAAAAATAGGTTTTATTTTGTTTAACTTTTTTAAAAAATCTTTAAACTAAAGTCGGTATATTTGCATTTTAGTTAGAATATAAATGAAAAATAAAAGAAGAGATTTTTTAAAAACTGCTTGTGCCCCTGTAGCTTTTTCAATGTTCGGTATTTCAATGCTTGAGTCTTGTAGTTCTGGAGGAGATGATGATTATCAGGGTAATTCTGTCATTGGAAGTGAGGACAATTTTATGACTGAGCAGGAAGATAAAGTTATTATTGACTTGAGTAATTCAAACTTTTCAGATCTATCTGAGGTAGGAGGTTGGATGAATTACACTGCAGAAAATATGCTTCTTTTAAGAATTAGTGATTCTGAAATCAGGGCATACACCAATGTTTGTCCACATCAAGGAGCTAACAACCAATGGTCTCACAGTAACTCACAGTTTACTTGTTCTAACCATAACAGATCTTTTAGCGATGATTGTGGTAGCTCAGGGCTAAATTGTTACAGTACTACGATTGAAGGGAATACATTAACTGTTTCGCGTTAATCAGTATTTTTTTTCTCTTTGTTTTTCCTTTTTTCTTTTCTCTCCTCTTTCGATCTCTGTTTTGACAACGCTTCCTCTTCTTCCAATTTCTTTTCCTCGTTTTTGAGATCAAACTCCGCTCTAAATTCTTGGAGCTCAGCGGCGTTTATTTGTATTTGATCAGGAGCTTGAAGGGCTACATCATCTTTAGAAAAATTTGCCTTATCAGTTTGTTTCCTCATAATTTCTTTTGCCGCATTTAGATTATAATATATGCCAGGATCAATCATTTTATTGGCTATATAATTCTCCTTTTTGGTCTTATTCCAACGAACAAAAACAAAACCTCCATTAACACTATCTAATTTAACTCTAAAAACACGTGCTTTATTAGGCAAGGTTTGATAGATTTGAATTTTCTCAGGGACATAACCGGCAATATCCAACAATTCCTCCATAAAAAATCTTTGTCCCTCAGCAGAGGGATCGTTGATGGGTTCTAAATACTCATCTTCAGAAGCTTGGCAAAAGAGATTTGTTTTAGCTAATAAAAAAATGAAAAATAATACATGGCAAACTCTCATATAATCAATGATGTATCTTAATCTGTAACATTACATTTCTTCCCATTTCATCTGCGTAAAACCGCAATCTGTTAAGATAATTTCTATAGGATGTGTCCAATAGATTATCAAAAATAAGAGATATACTAATTTTATCAGAGAAAAACGGGTAAGCCCCCCAATGAAACTCCATGCCCAGGAGATGATAACCGTTTGGGGGTGTACTAATGTCAACAATCTTGTCAACTCTTTTTCCATATTCAACAAAAGAAGTTTCAAAATTATGATTTGGGAATTGATTTTGCATCATAGTAATTTTAGTAGAAACAGCCATTGAAAACGATTTGAATTTAGGGATTGAAAAATGGATATAATTAGTTGATTTAAAAGGGGGCATATTAATTATAGGTGTCTTACTTTTTCTCTCAAATCCTTCTATCCAAGAAGAACTGCTTGTAACTGTGAAATTTTTGTTAAGCTTTAAACTAAAGTCAAAATCGAACCCTCTAATTAAAGACCTTATTGCTCTAAACTCCCAAACCGGAAAAGCACCCCTTATTGAGTACTCTATACCAGTAGGCTCAATAATAATATAATTTTGACCAACAACATAATGGGGACTAAAATTGTATTTAAAATTTCCTACATTTTTTTCAAAATCTATAACAAATTTTTGCGTAGACTCACTTTTTAAAAAAGGATTACCATACTCAATGGTTGCCAATGAATGATGAAGTCCATCACTAAACATCTCTGCAATATCTGGAGCACGCTCTGTATGAAATAAATTTAAGTTTAGTTTTAACTTCTCCAAGATAGAAAGTTTTACCCCTGTGTTTATAGACAAATTGTTAAAAATCAACCTTTGCTCTACGAGCTTTTGACTTAACACTTCATTTATCACATAAGCACCCAGCTCTTCCTCATAATTTTCTTCTTTCCAACGCTTATTTTTGTAATACTTCTTGATATGATTGTTTTGATGCCCAAAACGAAATCCAAACTCTAGACGAAAATTATTCGATGGAACTAAACTAGCAGTAAAATATGATCCTAATTCTGTTTTAAGATAATCAGGTATTAATCTTCTTGTTCCTGTGTCTGGGTTTGAATAGTTATCCTGAATTTGAAAAAAAACTCCTGAGTCTAGTGACCAATTTGATTTCACCCATTTATAACTAGAAATTAAATCGTGAGTATTTAATGTAAGATCAAGTGCAGGCTTATATTTTAAATCTCCCCTTCTCACATCATACTCCCTTCTGTTATTTCTTTGCCAACTATATTTAGCATTTAATTTACCGTTTGAACTATTCCTTTTAGAGTATTGAATACTTGCAGTATGATGTTTGTTAATTTGTTTTGGAGAATTTACTTGATAATCAAATGGATTTATAATTGTGGGTTTATCAGACTCAATTGCAAAAACTAAATCATTAACATTTCCTACATGTGAACTCCTTAGGATACCAATTTCTTGACTGAAATAACTAAAATTTGTTTTCCATTGGCTAAGAATTTTATTTTTTCCAACCGAAAATGAAATATTGTTTTCGTTTGTACCCGTATTAGAAAGTAAATAATTTGGTGAAGAAAAATCACCTCTTCTTTTAATTGTTCCTTGGGCTTTAAAATAATTTCCATTACTGTAAGATTTTATCCAAGAACTAATAAAATTTAAACCACGTCCATTTGTATAACCATTTAAAATTGATTTTCCGTATAAAGAATCATTAATTGCTGGAAGCCTATTTTCAAGAACTACTATACCCCCGGGGGTGTCACCAGAATATTTTAAGATTCCTGCTCCTTTAACTAATCTAATTTCATCAAAAGCATTTTGATCTATATTTGGAGCATGATCTTGTCCCCATTGTTGGTTTTCAATCTGAATACCATCGTAAATTATACCGACTCGACTCCCAAACATTCCATGAATCATCGGTTTAGATATTCCATTGCCAGTAGTCAAAATATTTACTCCACTGATTTGCTCCAAAGCATTCGCTAAACCCCTCCCACTGTATATATCCTTTTGCAGGCCAGAGAGTGAATAGGTCTTAGCTGAAGAGGAAAGTTCTCTAATTTTATTGTCTTCTACAATTACCTCATTTAATGATTCTATGTGGTGCTCAAGAAAAAATTTTTTAAAAACTGATTTTTTTAAATTTAGCTCCTGAAATAAATCCTCACATTTAAGATGCGAAATTTTTATATTAATTTTTCCTGAACATTGGTTTTTAAATTTGAAAAAACCTTCATCATCTGAATATATTTTTTGGTCACTATCTATAACTTGGATAGTTGCTTGACTTATGGGTGAGTTGTCATGTAAGTCTAAAATTTGTCCTTCAAATTCAAGGTCACACTCTTGGCAATAACAAAAAGAAGCGGCCAACACTGAAATGCCAACCGCAGTTTTTTGTTTATTACAGCAACTTTTACATTTAGAGTTTTTAGTATTTAAGTTAAATAGCTTAGCAAAAAATTTAAAAATCTCATTCTTCAACATGGACCTCAAACTCAATTTCAAAGTCGGTAGCACCACCAAAATCATTTCTGGTAGAGCCTGTTTTTGAAGTTGGCTCATGAATAAGATATCCTACCACATCCCCAGAGGTTTCTCCTGTTGTTGTCCAGGTCGTTTTGATAAATAATGGATTTCCATCGCTATCTTTAGTATCGTTTGATGCAGATGCAATAGAGAAACCACTTACCTCATCAGTTATCGCATAAAATACTTGATGCTCATCGGCCTCCTCAATGATCTCTAATGTCACATTTTCAATATTATTAGGATCAGTATCATTGTATATAAGCATTGAGACATTATAACTGGAATTTGCTTCTAACTCAATCTCTGTATGCTCTCCATCGTGATCATCATGATCGTCATCATCATCATGATCGTCATCATCATGAGCATGGTCATGACCCTCAACTTCGAAATCATATTTTACTGTTTCAGAGGATCCAACTTTAGTTACCTCTAGAGTAACCAGGGTAATTACTTCCTCCTCATGAGCTGGTTCGGGATCTTCATCTTTAGAGCAAGCATAAATTAAAATAAATAAAAATAGGGTAAAAATTGGTTTTAAGTATATATTTTTTATCATGATATTAGTTTTAAATGATATAAGGTGTAGTTGACCCTGTTGGGTCAAAAGAAAAAATTATCAAAAAAGTTACACCTTTGGTGGACCACGAAGTGTGTGATGTATATCTATAGAAAACGTATCTCCCTCATTAAAAAAAGAAAATTTCTTTTGATGAGAAGCATAATCAAAAGCGAAATCAGTCTCAAATGAAATTTCTACACTTGGAGCAAATTGATAGTCAAGTATGTCGCAATCTAAATCTAGTTCGTGAAGGTGGATTTCAGAAATTTCACAAGTTTTATGATCATGACCATCTAGCAGGTGAGAGAAAGAACCCAAATAAGGCAACATTAAAACAGTTGTCAACAAGGATGATAAGAAAATCTTATTTAGGTTGATCACCATTTATCTTAATTATTAAACAACACAAATATAGGTGTTAATCTTTAATTTTGTCATATTTGCTTCACACATATTAGATAAATGAAGACCATAACCACCGTCATAAAATTACTTTTTATTTCGACACTGTTATTAAATTGCAATTCTAGTGTCCCAAAAGCCAAAAAAGAAGCTTCCTACCAAAAACCTCCCAACGGAATGGTTTTAATCCCTGAGGGTACTTTTATGATGGGCAGTGAAGGTCCTCAGGCACGCCCGGACGAGAGCCCAGTTCACCTTGTTAAAGTTGATGGCTTTTGGATCGATCAAACGGAGGTAACCAACTCGCAGTTTGCCACTTTTGTGGAGGCCACTGGATATGTCACCACTGCCGAAAAACCTGTGAACTGGGATGAAATGAAAAAACAACTTCCTCCCGGAACCCCAAAACCTCACGATTCTCTATTACAGGCCTCCTCGCTGACTTTTAAATCCACCAATGGCCCGGTTGACCTAAATAATTATGCCGCCTGGTGGGAATGGAAGCCCAAGGCCAATTGGCGGCAACCCCGCGGAATAGGCAGTTCCATAGAGGGTAAAGAAGAACACCCTGTGGTACATGTTTCATGGGACGATGCCAATGCTTACGCCAAGTGGGCGGGTAAACGTCTTCCTACAGAAGCAGAATGGGAATGGGCAGCACGAGGAGGACTGGAAGATAAAAAATATCCCTGGGGAGATGAGAAAATCACCACTGGAAAGGCAAAAGCCAACAGCTGGGATGGTTCTTTTCCCTATGACAATACCAATAAAGATTTATTCTTTTATTCCGCTCCGGTGAAGTCTTTCGAAGCAAATGGATTCGGTTTATATGATATGGCAGGAAACGTTTGGGAGTGGTGTTTGGATTGGTATCACTTCGATTACTACAAAACTTTAGAGGGAAAAACATCTACCAATCCTCAAGGACCTGATGACAGTTACGATCCATACAATCCATATATCTCACAGAGGATTATTCGTGGGGGATCTTTTTTATGCAACGATACCTACTGCTCTGGCTATCGCGTGGCTTCTAAAATGAAATCTTCACCCGATACGGGGTCACAACATACCGGTTTTCGTTGTGTAAAGGACCTTTAAATATTTCCTTTTTTCATCTCCTCAATGGCATGATTAGCAGCTCTGGCGGTCAAAGCCATAAAAGTCAGCGAGGGGTTTTGAGTTGAGGTGGAAGTCATACAAGCACCATCGGTCACAAAAAGATTTTTACAATGATGCATTTGATTCCATTTATTGAGTAAAGATGTTTTGGGGTCATGCCCCATGCGAACTCCACCCATTTCATGAATGTCATTACCTGGCTTGCGTTGATTATCACTGGTTTTAATGTCGGTAAAACCTGCTTTTGTGTACATCTCTGAAAATTCGTCAAAGAAATCCTGTAACATTTTTTCATCATTTTCGTCATAATCAACATCTACCTTCAGCTGAGGAATACCCCAAGGATCTAACAAATTTTCATCGAGGCTGACCTGATTACTTTCTTTAGGCAGGGTTTCTCCCATCATATGAGAGTTGACATTCCAAACATCGCTTTCTTTTACATTCAATAAGTTGTTATACAAATCCTCTCCTATCGATGATGTGTCATAATCCATTCGCTTGCTGGCTCCAAAGCCTGCAGCATAACCTCTAAGAAATTCTGTTTCCTGACGGTATACATTTCTAAAGCGAGGAATATAGGCAGAAGTAGGTTTTTGACCATCTACGCGTCGGTCTCTATGACCCTCGTGGGTGGCGGTGATTACACCCCTGTAATTGTGAAAAGCAATATATTTACCCAACAGCCCACTGTCATTGCCCAAACCTTCGGGGAACCGATCTGAAGTAGAATTCAATAAGATCAAATTGGTATTTAGGGTGGAGGCATTTAAGAAAATTACTTTGGCAAAATATTCGGATATGTTATTAGAATGGGCATCAATGACCCTAACACCAACAGCTTTTTTGAGGTCTTTGTCATATATAATGGAATGAACGACACTATCGGTTTTTAGGGTTAAATTCCCTGTTTTCATCGCCCAAGGTATCAGTGTGGAATTGGCATTAAAATAAGCTCCAAATGGACAGCCCCGCTGACAAATATTGCGACTGGCACAAAGACCCCTACCCTGTTCCACATAAATGGGCTTTCTCTCAGTTAGGTGGGCACATCTACCATAAATTACATGGCGATTCTTATAGTGTTTCTTCATCTGATCACTAAAGTAATCTTCGACACAGTTAGTTCCAAAGGGTCTAAGAAAATCTCCATCTGGCAGAATCTCCAAACCATCTTTGTTACCACTCACGCCCACAAATTTTTCTACATAAGTATACCAGGGATCAAGATCCTTGTATCGAATTGGCCAATCCACAGCAAATCCGTCACGGGCTGGCCCTTCAAAATCCATGTCGCTCCAACGTTGTACCTGTCGGGCCCACATAATTGACTTCCCTCCTACCTGATAGCCACGAATCCACTGAAAAGGTTTAGTTTGTACATAGGGGTGTTCATTGTCTTTTACAAAAAAATGTAAGGTGTCTTCTCCAAAGGCATAACAACTGGTGGCAATGGGGTTTTCCTCTCGGACCTTAGCGGGAACATCACCACGAAACTTAAACTCCCAGGGCAACATATTAGTTGTGGGGTAATCCTTTATATGCTCTAAATTCCTACCCCGCTCGATCAACAAGGTATTAAAACCTTGCTCACAAAATTCTTTGGCTGCCCAACCTCCAGACATACCTGCTCCGATTACAATAGTATCAAATTGATTTTCTTTCATCATTTTCTTTCCTGTTTAAACGGTAACACATCCCAAATGTCTGTTGGGGATAAATTCGTAATTTAGGAATTCCGTCATATAACGCTCGGAGGTCATAAAATGACGCAAAGACCAATCACGGTTTTTACGCATAAAAAACCCTAACTCACCTGGATGGCCCAAAGCCCTTTGAATTGTATAGTTTTGAGTATCAAAATCCAATTCTTCATAAGGTTTTAAAAAAGTCTGCTTGACCAATCCTCTGAATATGGTTAAGCCGTTTTTGTAGCGCTCCAACTCTTGAGCTGTAAGGTTTCCAACCATCTGATTAAAAATAAATTCTATTCGAGTCTCTGGAGTTGGAAAGTCTTCACTTTTTAAAGGTAAAATGGCCTCAGTCAAAAGACTCACAATTTGTTGATCCTTTTCACCCAGTGGGGAGGGCAGTCCGGGAGGAGAGGTACAACGGCTTAATAGTCCAAATCCTCCCAAACCCAGAGCAATATTCTGAATCGCTTTTCTTCTCCTCATTTTTCAAAGATACATTTAAATCAGAAAAAATCACTTTGTTAAAAAAAGCAAATTAATACTTAAATAATTACAGTAAAATGAGTCCCAAATACCATGTGCATCAGTATTATAAATAAAAAAACCTGAGGTTAAAGACATGCTGGTCAAAGGGTATTCAATTAGTTAGGCAGTTAAAACCCAAAAAAAGGGGATTCAAAAACTTTTACAACCAAACATTATTAATTATACCTTATTGAGGACAAATACAATGCTTATATTAGAGTAATTTAAAAGAGTAAAGAAGAATGCGCTATGATAAATTATTTTTGTTGCTTTTGACCTCATTGATTTTAATGGGTTGTACAAATCCAAAAAATAAATCTATCAAAGTAATGACCTGGAATATATGGCATGGAGGGCTTCATGGAACAAAAGCAGATGAGTTTAAAAAAGACCCTGCCAACACGCTTAATGTTCTAAAAGTACTCCAATATGAAAAGGCAGATGTTCTCTTGATGCAGGAAACCTATTGCTGTGGAATGGAAATTGCCCAACAAGCCGGATATCCTTACTCTGTAAGAGCAAGTTCCAATTTATCCATACACAGCAGATACCCTATTATTGATTCAATAAAAATTTTTAAACCTTTTAATGCTCATGCGGTAGTGATTGATGTAGATGACCAAAAGCTATTGTTTGTCAATACCTGGTTGCACTATCTACCCGACTCTTTCGAAGGCATTAAAAAATTGACTCCTGATTCTCTGATCGCTAATGAAGCACCTACAAGATTAAAAGAAATAACCGCCATTATAAGTGCTGTAGATAGCTTAGAAAAAAGGTTAAATATCCCAGTTGTTATGGGAGGAGACTTTAATTCACCCTCTCACTTAGACTGGGTAGAAAGCACAAGGAAATTTCATTATGGAAAGGTGGTAGCTTGGCCAGTGAGCAAATTGATGCTGGTGCATGGCTACACTGATTCATTTCGGGAAGCCCATCCGGACCCTACCCAAACCCTGGAGGGAACATGGGGCTATCTCTCCCCAAGGGATATCATTTCCGATCGGATTGATTTCATTTATTACAAAGGGCAAAGTTTAAAAACCCTTTCCTCTGAAATTGTCATGGAAGATCCCAAGGGTGGTTTTTTCAATTCGGATCATCGTGCGGTATTAACAAAATTTGAGTTGAAAAATTAACATCATATAAATTCTTGATGAAAAAACTCTTTTTTTCAGCGTCTATTATGTTCATCATAATCGGGTCTTGCTCAAAAAAAGAACCCTTTCTAAGAGTTGGACTAGTAGCTGATCCTCAATATGCGAACCAACAAGCCTCCGGCAAACGACATTACAGAGAAAGTCTATGGAAATTGGAGGAGGCAATTGACACCTTTAATTTCTATAAAGTCGATCTTGTACAAAATCTTGGAGATGTAATAGATAAAAAATGGGAAAGTTATGATGCCATTCTACCGATATATGACAAACTTAATACCAAAATTGAAAACTACCACCTTTTGGGAAATCATGAGTTTGCTATTGATTCCACTCGTTTTAGAGATATTATTGAACTACTATCAATGCCCGATTACTATTACTCCTACTCCAAAAAAGGATGGAGATTTATCGTATTGGACGCCACAGATTACGCATACTACTCCAATTCGTTGCATGATCACGATATCCAGGAGATAGATTTATATAAAGAAAACACCAATGGTCAGGCCAACAGTAAAGATTGGAACAGTGCCATTGGAAGAGCACAACAAAACTGGCTAAAAAAGGAATTAGAAAAAGCTGATTTATTGAGAGAAAAGGTCATTCTTTTTTCTCATATGCCCTTAAGACCCCATAACAATCCTCATAATTTGTGGAATCATCAAGAAATTTTAAAAATCATTGAACAAAGTTCCAATGTTGTTGCATTTATTAATGGTCACAACCATTCGGGAAATTACGAATACTACAAAGGGGTTCACTACATCACAATATTTGGAATGGTAGATACAAAAATTAGTTCCTATGGAATACTAGAGTTTTACATGGATAGTTTGGTTTTAAAAGGCTTTGGAAATCAAAAAACAATGGCATTAAATTACAAGTAAATGACGATCTATCATTCAATTACTAAAAAACCGCTTCCTAATTTTAGAAAGCGGTTCGTACCTCGGGTGGGAATCGAACCCACACTCCCGAGGGAACTGGATTTTGAATCCAGCGCGTCTACCAGTTCCGCCACCGAGGCAAGGTGATTTGTTAATTAAACCAGGGCATAAAAGTAATAAAATATTTAAGCCTCCGATTTAAAAATTATCAATAAGGTAAAGCATAATTTTATTTTTAAATTTGCCTACAACTATTTCTTATGGAAACTACCGCAAAAATTTTCGCTTGTACACAAAGCACTGCCCTTGGAAAAACCATTGCCAATCATTTTGGAATTGATATTGGAAAAATTAACTTTTCCCGCTATAGCGACGGAGAATTTCAGCCCTCTTTTGAAGAATCAGTTCGTGGTGCTCGAATCTTTATTATAGGATCTACTCACCCCTCCTCCGAAAATTTGATGGAAATGTTATTGATGCTTGATGCTGCAAAACGCGCCTCGGCACGACACATTACAGCGGTTTTGCCCTATTTTGGCTGGGCAAGACAAGACCGAAAAGACAAGCCTAGAGTTCCCATAGGAGCAAAATTAATTGCAAAATTATTAGAATCAGCAGGAGCTACACGAATCATCACCATGGACTTACACGCCGATCAAATCCAAGGGTTTTTTGAAAAACCAGTTGATCATCTTTTTGCCTCCACCATTTTCCTGCCCTATATCAATTCACTTAAACTTTCAAATTTAACAATTGCTTCTCCCGATATGGGAGGCTCTAAGCGTGCCTATGCTTATTCAAAATTTCTTAGTAGTGACGTTGTAATTTGCTATAAGCAAAGAGAAAAAGCCAATATCATTTCGCACATAGAGCTTATAGGAAATGTAGAGGGAAAAAACGTAATCTTGGTAGATGACATGGTAGATACTGCTGGAACCCTTACCAAAGCTGCGGATTTGATGAAAGATCGTGGTGCCATTTCTGTTCGTGCCGTCTGCACTCATGCCTTGCTCTCTGGCAAAGCCTATGAAAAAATTGAGGAGTCGCAACTCGAAGAATTAATTGTGACCGATTCTATTCCTCCAAAAGTTAGTCACCCTAAAGTAAAAGTGTTATCTTGCGCCCCATTATTTGCTGAGGTAATGAAAAATGTTCATTCCAATCAGTCTATAAGTTCAAAATTTGTAATGTAAAGATAATTTTATGAAATCTATTACGATCAAAGGATCCAAAAGAGAAAGCGTTGGCAAGGTCGCGACCAAAGCCCTACGTAATGCTGATAAAGTTCCCTGCGTATTGTATGGTGGTGATAATCCCCTACATTTTTCTGCTAATGAGCTTGATTTCAGTAAATTAGTTTATACACCCAACGCGCATACTGTTGTTTTAGATATCAATGGAGATCAAAAGATAAATGCCATTCTTCAAGATATCCAATTTCACCCTGTCAGTGACAAAATTTTGCATGTTGATTTTTATCAGCTCTCCGAAGATAAAGAGGTGAATATGGAAATTCCCGTTGTTATTGAAGGTTCTGCTCCTGGAGTATTATTAGAGGGAGGTACGTTAGAGATCAGCAAACGAAAACTGAAGGTAAGGGCACTCCCTAAAAATTTGCCTGATTTTATTAATGTAGACATTTCTTCACTCAAATTAGGGAATAAAATTCTTACTGCCGACCTCGAAAGTGAAGGTTTTTCCATCCTACATCCGGAAAATACAGTAGTTTGTAAAGTAAGAACCTCGAGAGCTTCCATGAGTCTTGAGGAAGAAGTTGAGGAAGGAGAGGTTGCAGAAGAAGCAGAAGCTAGTCAAGAAGCTGAAAGAAACTCATCAGAGGAATAAACAACTTCTTTTAATTATACAAAAAAGCATCTCAAGAAGAGATGCTTTTTTTTAATTTTACAATATGCTATTCAAGTGGCTTTTTGGTAAATCAAAACCCATTGACATGACAAAGTATTTGATTGTAGGTTTGGGAAATATAGGAGATGAATACCTTAAAACCCGACATAATATTGGTTTTGAAGTGATCGATTTTATCGCTAAAAAGTTTGAAGTTCAAATGTCCGATCTCAAACTAGGTGCAAAGGGAATTTTTAACCACAAAGGGAAGAAAATCATTCTCCTCAAACCCTCCACATTTATGAATCGAAGCGGTAAATCGGTCAGGTATTGGGCTTTAAAAGAAAAAATTGCCTTACAGAATATTCTTGTCATTACAGATGATCTTCATCTCCCCTTAGCATTACTTCGACTTAAAGGAAAGGGAAGTGACGGAGGGCACAACGGGCTGAAAGACATTGAGGCACAACTCAATACCCCACATTATCCGAGACTTAGATTTGGCATTAAAAGTGATGATAAAGCATTCAATCAAATTGACTTTGTTTTAGGGAAATTTAATGAAAAAGAAGGGGAAAAAGTGGCAAAAAGCTTACCCCAATGCAACGAAATTATTCTTTCATTTACGCAAATGGGATTAGACAAAACCATGAGTAAATTCAATACTAAAACTACTAAGGAGAAGTCTTAAAAACCCCAAAAGTTGAATGAGAAATATTTCCCTTTTTATCTCTGGTAGCAACTTTCCAATAATAGTATCGATCAGGATTCAAAGTGACTGTAACACTATTGGTCGTTAACTCCTCCAAAGCTAAACTCAAATCTTCCGGATCAGCTCCCAAATAGACATCATAACTTTCTATATCATTATCCAAATCAATCGCCTCCCATTTAAGAACTAACGTCCCATTTTCTAAACTTACCTGTGAATGGTTTTCCGGGCTAACTAGTTTTGCCGGAAAAGGGAAGTAATTGCTTTCAGAATTACCTTCCAAATAAAAAGTCCAAACCTCACTTTTACTTATTTTCTCTGATTGCTCTGATTTTGAATGAACCCACCAAGAATATTGTTTTCCTCTCTCAAGAATAACATTGGTGGTAAAGCGTAAGGTTACTTTTTTTTGATCTACATTAGTTAAGATATCTCTAACCACCAATTCGTATTCATCGGTATGAAGAGCCTCTTGCCAACTAAAATTTACTTGGCTTTGTTGGTCACTAATCTGTGTGGCTGTATTGCATTTGTTATTGTTCTGAGGACCAATCAATAGGGCTGGCTCAGGATCTGGGATGACTTCTTTTTTACAAGCCATCAATATCAATATAAATACCCATAAATAACTTTTCATCAACGCTTTAAGAATTTAAAGTTTTCTATTCTATCTGCAGAAATCACCCGAATCAGATATAGACCAGGAGTATAAGAATCTACAGAAATTTGACAACTTCTGTTAAATAAACCAAGAACAACATCCCTTTGGTGAAGGAGGTCACCCTGTAAATTGAAAAACATAATTTTCGCCTTCATTGCATCTCCACCCACCAAAATATTTACTACTTCTGATGCTGGGTTTGGATAGATACTCGAATCCTCGGAAACATAAATTTCCTTAACCATCTTACCTTGACAATTCAAATCTGTAGAAACCTCTATCAAATTCAAGCCTGACCTAAGGGCAAATTGATGCCGTCCGTTCTGGAGTCGATAATTGCTACTATTGAGCTTAAGATTGTAATTTTCTCCACCCGATAGATCTATCGTAACAGACAAATCTAAAGCATTCAATTGAGTAAGGACTTGCAAAGGATCCGGTTCGAAAAATTCCGTTTCATAACACCTTTCAAAATCATCATCATCAGGAGAACTGACACATATGGTATACTTACCCTTACCCAAATTAGAAATTGTCATTTCATTTTCGTGAGTAAATAATTCTTCTTTTATATAACCGTTTGGTCCATTGATACTGAGTAGATAATCGAAATGAGCTGTGGCCGTAATGGAGACAGAACCATTGTTTTTTCCTACACAAGTAGGATTTGACTTTTTCAAACTAAAATTATCGTTGGAGTAGAGATCACAAACATCTCCTATGCCATTCCCATTTGAGTCAGATTGTTTTGAATTGGGTATAGTCGGGCAATTATCCAACACATCTGCTATACCATCATTATCTGAATCCAAAACGACATTACCTCTATAACAAACAGTAATCGAAAATGAATTCAGTGAACCTACCAAAAAATCATCGTACCAATCCTCAATTTCAAGCGACCACCTTCCTTTAAGATTTTTTCCATTAAGAACAGATAAATCTTCCTGAGGTCTGAACGAACCGGTAAATGGCGGTAAAGCAAAGACAATAGACCTAGGTGATTCTTGGTCAAAAACTGTTTCTTTATAATCATCTTGATTATCTCCAATATTTTGAGCCAATTTGATTCTGGTGTTATCTGGATCGACCAAGTAAAGGGAAATGTCTCCAATATAATTGTGATCGAGGCTCAAATTCACATTGAGGTCTTGGATGACCACCTGATCGTAAATGTCTAGATTTACGACCGTAGTTCTCGCTACACTTCCAACCGCATCTTTTATTTGAGTTGGCAATCCTTCTGCACTGTAGGTATTGCAATTGACAGTATATGTTTTAAATGTTCCAACTTCAGAATAGGTGCCTTGACCACAATCATTAATGGGTTTTACCCTCCAAAAATAATCCGTACTAAAATCCAAGCCCATTAAGGAGGTAGATGAGAAATCGACAGTTTTGGAATGGGTTAAACTGGTAAAAGTTTCCGATTTTGAGACTTCAATGACATATTTACTTGCATTTGGAAGTGCGGTCCAACTTAAGCTTACTGTTCGGCTCTGTTCTTGTTCAGGGTTGGTCGGAGCCAACAGATTAATCCCTACAAAATTATCCTCTCTGATTTTTACTTCCAGTTCAATCGAGCGGGTCAATGTCTGACCCGTTGCACGTAATGACAAGTTCAAGTCCTGAGGTGGAAGGCTTTCAAAACCCGAAATCGTTATAGTTCCCGATGGATCTGAATTCGTAAGCTGACTATTGGAAAACTGAGCCGAAAGGGATGAGGGAAGATCACTAAAACTCAAACTCACTGTCTCATCGCTATTCGAAAATATTTCAAAATCAAATGCAAAAGTTACCTCGTTCTGACAGGCCTCTTGATCATATCTATCAAATGTAAGTACAAAGGGAGAAGGAGTGATCTCAATATCATGGGTATTTACAGCAAAATAAATAGAATTGTCAGGTACAATTTTGATCCTGACCCGTTCAGAGCTAATGCCTCCGGGGACGGTAACCACCTCCTCCCCATCGTTGGGAGTTGAAGTAAGCAACCTTTTTCCAAAGGTTTCTCCTCCGTCTGTAGATAGAAATATGGAAACAAATTTTGTGTCAATAGGGGCTTGATCAGTTTGCGCGACCTCCCAAGTTATAGTCTGTTTGGATCCGGCTTCCCAAAGAATCCCCTCTTGATTTTGCGAACTCACTACAAAAGGACCCGCATCGGAAATAACTTTGAGCACTTTAACATCAAAAGCCATCCTACCCTTTGCCTGGTCGGACGCTGGATAACGATCTCTTACGGTTACTGCCCAGGTCAATTTCCTGTCGACCATAGAGACAGTTTCCCATCGACTATCTATCTGTGGATTAACCATAGTCAAAGATCCTTCCAGGGCTGCATCCATTCCTGGAATGGTTCTTACAGGACTAGCTGAGGGGCGAAGTGACCTTGCCTGAGCACCCAAATGATTGTAAGGCCCAAAATTGGAAGCATCTACTTGACCCGCATCCAATTGTTCCCAGCAATAATAGAGTACGTCGCCATCGGGATCGGTTCCGGTAGCTTTCAATTCATAGGCCGTTCCAATGGGTAAAGAATGGTCTCGGTCAGCAGAAACAGTTGGAATTTGATTTTCATTTACTGTTGAGGTAAAACAAGTTTGCGTATCGATATATTCATAGATGTTGTGGATGCTGTGATAGTGAAAATAAGGATCGCTATGACGCTGAACATTGTCCAAGCCAACAATCCCAGCATACCCCATAATAGTCGATCCACTTCCGGGTTCTGTACTGAAGCCTTCAAACTCATTTGTATGGGAAAAAGTATGAAATGCACCAAATTGATGACCCATCTCATGGGTCACATAATCAATATCAAAATTATCACTAAGAAAAGGATCGTCTATTGTACCCTCAAAAGGATGTGCGCTGAAAGCACCCCCTTTGGAGCCATTACGACAGACACTTCCCACAGAACCGGCATTACCATTTCCTCCATCTCTGGCATAAGCAAAAAGATGACCTATATCATAATTTTCAGCACCGAAAATTTCATCAATAGTCTCTTGAGCCTGGTTGTTCAAATCACTGGTATAAGGGTCAGTATCGATATTGGGGAAGATCAAATCTAGTCCTGATACCAACTCCAGACGTATCCCTAACTCCGTTTCAAAAATCTCGTTAACCCTGTTAATGGTACTCACTACTGCTGCAAATGCATCCTCCTTATTTGTTCCATTTGATGGATCATCATCTCCCCAAAAAGAAGTATATCCCCCCGAAGTTGAGATGGCTAATCTAAATGTTTTAATATCTCCAGAATTTGTTTTTCTTAAGCTTTTGCGATTCGTTTTCAAGAAATCATGATATTTCCAGCTGTCCTTGGTTGAGGTTGAACAATTAAAGCCACCCTTAACAATTTGCTTTGAACGACTATAGGAAACATATCGACCTTGGCGATTAATCAAAGGTTGTAAAAATCTATTTTCTCCGTTGGGATAAAGCATCCAAGCACTGATTCCCATTGGAGTATAGGAAAGTCTGATATGGACATCTGGGCGTTTACGGCTTTTACCGACATAGGTTCTGATTGAGGGAAACTCTGCCTGCAAGTCGGGTGATAATACAGCCACATTATCGAGTTCAAACAACTCCTCTTTACCCAATTCGTTGGGTAAAAACATTTCAACTTGATCTTTTTCCGCCAAGAATTTAATCCCTTTCGACTCAGTCAAAGTATTTTTAAAAGCAACAGCATCGAAATCTAAATAAAATCTCCCTTTCTCGTCAGATATGGGGATATAATCAATGGGGTCATCCGAGGCATTAGACCAAAATTGCTGCGCACCAACATCAGACAAACCAAGGAAGCAAGCCAAAAAAAAGTTTAGACAAAAACGAAATATTGACAAATTAGGTTTTTATAGCCATAATTTAAAAAAAGAATTTTAGTCTTGAAGAATTTTAGATGTACTTTTGAAAAAAATCAATTTTTTTTAATGGAGGTCATCCATAATATAAAAAACTACCAACCTAAAAAACCCTCAATTCTTACAATAGGAACCTTTGACGGGCTTCACATTGGACATCAAAAAATCATTCACAATTTGGTGTCAAAAGCAAAAAAGGAGGATTTATGTTCTTTGGTACTTACCTTTTTCCCACATCCCAGAATGGTTTTACAAAAAGACACCCAACTCAAAATGATCGATACTATTGAGGAAAAAAGGCAACTTTTGGAAAAATTGGGGGTAGAAATCCTCATTATTCAGCCATTTAACAGGGAATTTTCAAGAATGACGGCCTTAGAATACACTAGAGATATTTTGGTTAATGGACTTGGCATTTCAAAACTTATCATTGGATACGATCATCGTTTTGGAAGAAACCGAGAAGCTACTATTGAAGACCTAAAACACTTTGGATTAGATTACAATTTTACGGTAGAAGAAATTCCAGTTCAAGATGTAGAATCTATAGCCGTGAGTTCTACCAAAATTAGAAATGCCATCATTACAGGACATATTAAAAAAGCCAATCAATTTTTGGGAAGACACTTTTTACTCTGTGGAACAGTTGTTAAAGGAGATAAAATTGGAAGAAAAATGGGCTATCCTACCGCCAATATATTAATAAAAGAAGAATATAAGCTCAAACCACAAAATGGTGTTTATCTCGTTCAATGCCATTTGTATAACCAAAAATTTTTTGGGATGATGAATGTTGGTAAACGCCCGACAATCTCTGGTAAAGAAACTCAAATCGAAACTCATTTTTTCGAATTTGAAGAAGACCTGTACGGAAAAAAATTAAAGATTGAACTGCTGGAAAAAATAAGAGACGAACAAAAATTTGATTCACTGGAGTTATTGGTGGAACAACTCGGTGTTGACAAAAAAAACTGTCAAGAATTAATTCCATATTACCTTTAAATTTAAATTAATCCGTTGGTTTGCGCTACCTTTATGCTGAAAAAATAATCAAATGTTACCGCTTGCATACCTGAGAGAACAAACCGAAAAAATTAAAAAGGGATTAACTAAAAGAAATTTCCAAAAACTAGAGCTGGTAGATCTATTATTAGAGACAGATCAAAAAAGAAGGACTCTCCAAGGCCAATTGGATCAAACCCTTTCCAAAAGTAATCAAGTGGCCAAAGAAATTGGAATCCTTTTTAAATCAGGTCAAACGGAACAGGCAAATTTACTCAAAGCAAAAAGCGTAGATTTAAAAACCACTGGAAAATCTCTCCAAGATGAGCTTCAAAACGTTGAATCAACTCTTATCTCAATCCGAACTCAAATTCCAAATGTACCCGACGAAAGTGTTCCATCGGGGAACTCAGAGAAGGATAATGAGGAAGTATTCAGCGCAGGAACTATTCCCAATTTAAATGAACATGCGCTACCCCACTGGGAATTGGCTGTAAAATACGATTTGATAGATTTTGAATTAGGCAGTAAAATTACTGGAGCCGGGTTTCCTGTTTACAAAGGTAAAGGCGCTAAACTCCAAAGAGCGCTTATTCAATATTTTTTGGACAAAAACACTGAAGCAGGTTACGCAGAATTTCAAGTACCCCATTTGGTCAACAAAGATTCAGGATTCGGAACCGGACAATTACCCGATAAAGAAGGGCAGATGTACCATATCCCCGAAGATGGACTCTATCTGATCCCTACTGCCGAGGTACCTCTAACCAATTTTTTTAGAAACCAACTCTTGGAGGTAAAAGACCTTCCTATTTGCCTTACCAGTTACACCCCTTGTTTCCGTAGAGAAGCGGGAAGTTATGGAGCCAATGTAAGGGGACTCAATCGACTTCATCAATTTGATAAAGTAGAAATTGTAAGGCTTGAGGAGCCTCAAAATTCAAGGGATGCATTAGATCAAATGGTCGAACATGTAAAGAGTATTATAGAAGAATTGGAACTCCCATATCGCATTATAAAACTATGTGGGGGTGACCTTGGTTTCACCGCTGCCCTTACCTTTGATTTTGAAGTCTACTCCACCGCCCAAAAAAAATGGTTGGAAATCAGCTCCGTTTCTACCTTTAATAGCTTTCAGTCTGAGCGTTTACAATTGCGATACAAAGATAAGAATGGAAAAAAACAAGCCGTTCATACCCTTAACGGAAGCTCATTAGCCCTCCCCAGAGTCGTTGCAGGTTTACTCGAAAACCATCAAACAACTAATGGAATCAAAATACCAAAAGTCCTGGTTCCATATACCGGTTTTGAAATAATTAACTGATCGATGATAGTTTATAATGTCACATGCAATGTGGCGCTTGAGATCGAAAAAAGATGGCTGGAGTGGATCGATCTTCAGCTTAATAATTTATCAAAATCTGAAAAAAAAAGTGTGACCTCCATTCTAAAATTGAATACCAATAGCTCAGAAAATGAGGCAGTTTATGCCCTGCAACATCAAATCTACAACAGGAATTCTCTCCAAAGTTTTTTAAATAATGAGGACAAAGTCTTAAAAAAGCAAATCAACACAGTTTTTGGTAAATCTGTACTCCATTTCAGCAGCCAACTTGAAATTATAAAAAAATACCCATGAAAGCCGTTTCTCCTAAAAAAAAATTAGGACAACATTTTTTGAATGATCTAAACATCGCTCAAAAAATTGCGGATTTACTTCATAATCATAATTGTAAAAATATCGTTGAATTAGGCCCAGGTATGGGTGTGCTTACACAATTCCTTATTTCAGGCCAAAGAAACCTTAAACTTATTGAAATTGACAATGAATCTGTAACCTACCTCAATCACAAATATTCCAAAATGCAAAAGGACATCCTCAATAAGGATTTTCTCAAAATGGATCTTTCAAAAATATTTAACGGCCAATCCTTCGGAATCATCGGAAACTTCCCCTACAACATTTCCAGTCAAATTATTTTCAAGGTCCTGGAATTTCGCCAATACATTCCTTTTTTTTGCGGTATGTTTCAAAAAGAAGTCGCCCAAAGAATATGCGAAAAACCTGGCACTAAAGCTTATGGTATTCTTTCGGTTTTGTGTCAAACCTATTACAACTCTCAATACCATTTCGATGTCTCTCCAGGTGTTTTTACTCCTCCACCAAAGGTAGACTCTGGAGTTTTCTCACTCACAAGAAAGGAAAATTTGATCATTGATTTCGATGAAAAATTACTATTTAAAATCGTAAAAACCGGATTTCAACAACGCCGAAAAACACTAAGAAACAGCCTCAAAAGCCTGAATATTTCACAACTTATATTAGAAGATAGTATCTTTGACCTGCGGCCCGAAAAATTATCCTCGGCCCAATTCATGGAACTGACCAAAAAAGTGGGAAATGCCAAAATTTGAATTTGACAAAACAGAGATAAAATTCATCATCGAGTTGATAGATAATGGCTACGACAAAAAGTTGCAAACAAAACTTAAAGATTTGCACTATGCTGATATTGCTGACATCATTTACGAACTTTCTACTGATCAGGCAACTTACTTGGTAAAATTGCTTGGCAGTGACAAAACAGCCGATGCCCTAGCAGAAGTCGATGAAGTCATCCGAGAAGGCATCTTAGAAAACCTCTCCGCTAAAGAAATTGCAGAGGAGATCGAAGAACTAGACACTGACGATGCAGCTGACCTGATTGGCGAATTGCCCGAAGATCGACAAGAAAGGGTCATGTCACAGATCAGTGACGCGGGACATGCAGAGGACATTCGCGAACTCCTTACCTATGGCGAGCATACCGCTGGAGGTCTGATGGCCAAAGAATTGGTAAAAGTAGAAGAAGGCCTCAGCGTGCTTAAATGCCTTAATTCCATGCGTGCACAAGCAGAGGAGGTGACCCGAGTACACTCCATTTATGTGGTCGATGAAAAAAATATTCTTAAGGGCCGACTTTCCTTAAAGGATCTAATCACTGCCAACTCCAGAGCAATTGTCAAAGACATATATATCCCCAAGGTCGATTATGTAACCGTAGATCAACCTGGAGAAGAGGTAGCCGACATCATGTCAAAATACGACCTGGAAGCCATCCCGGTGGTCAATAACAAAAAACAACTCATGGGACGCATCACCATCGACGATATCGTCGACCTCATCAAAGAAGAGGCCGAAAAAGACTACCAATTGGCAGCGGGAATTTCCAACGATGTGGAAGCCAATGACGGTATTTTTGAACTCACCAAGGCTCGATTACCCTGGCTTTTTCTCGGACTCCTTGGTGGTTTGGGCAGTGTATTCATCCTCCAAGATTTTGAGCAAGTTATGGAACTGCCTGAACTGAGAAGCTTATTCTTCTACACCCCCCTGATTGCAGCCATGGCCGGAAATGTAGGCGTACAATCATCCGCCATCATCGTTCAAGGTTTGGCCAACAATGTGGTGAAAGGTTCACTGATAAACCTGCTTTTTAAAGAGGTTGGATTAAGCCTGATCAACGGTTTGGCCCTATCTCTTATCCTCATACTTTTTGGCTCGATCATCCAACAAGACCTCATCATCAGCCTCACCATTGCCGGATCCATGATGGGCGTCATCATCATTGCAGCATTGATCGGTACTTTTGTTCCCATCATTCTCAATAAAAGAGGTATTGACCCGGCCATTGCTACCGGACCTTTTATCACAACTGCCAATGACATTTTTGGTATTTTCCTTTTCTTTTATATGGCCAAAATCCTTTTGGGCTTTTAAATCCAAAACATGAAAGTCTTACACCTAGAGGAAAATCACCCCGCCCTGATCGAAGGGCTTCAAGCCTTAGGATTTGAAAATGATGCGGCCTATACCGATTCACTCGATGAGATATTGGCCAAAATAGATCAATACGACGGACTCATCATCCGGAGCAAATACCCTATAGACGAGGATTTCTTGTTCCGAGCCAAAAAACTCAAATTCATCGGTCGTGTAGGAGCAGGACTGGAAAATATAGATTTAAAAGCCGTTGAATTGCGTAATATCCATTTATTAAACGCTCCCGAGGGCAATCGAAATGCAGTAGGAGAACACGCCCTGGGCATGCTTTTGTCTTTGATGAATCGACTCAAAGCAGGAGATACAGCTATCCAATCAGGCCAGTGGGACCGGGAAAGCCACCGTGGATGGGAACTTTCCGGAAAAACCGTAGGCATCATTGGCTACGGTAATACCGGAAAAAGTTTTGCCCAAAGAATATCGGGCTTCGAGGTCAAAACCCTTTGTTATGATATTTTGGAAAATGTGGGGGATCAATTTGCTCGGCAAGTCAGTTGGGAAAAGCTGCAATCTCAGTGCAAAGTCATCAGCCTCCATATTCCTCAAACCCCACAGACCCGGGATATGATCGATAAAAAATTTATTGCAGACATGACCCATCCTTTTTGGCTGTTGAATACAGCCCGCGGTTCGGCTTTAGTTACCGATGATTTAGTCGCAGGACTAAAATCCAAAAAAGTCTTAGGCGCTGGACTGGATGTTTTGGAATACGAAACCCGGTCCTTCTCCTCCATATTCAATGAAAAAGTGATCCCCCCAGCACTTCAATATTTGATGAAGGCAGACAATGTAATACTCAGTCCCCATGTGGCAGGTTGGACCCGGGAGAGTCATGTCAAACTGGCCACCATCATTGTGGAAAAAGTGAAAAAACTATTTTTTTTATAGGCTTACTCTCTCACTACAAACTGAGCGGTATCTGTGGTTCTTTGTTCGACTAAAATTTCGCCCACCTTATTTTTAATAAAATTGATAGCCGGTTTGTCAAAATGGCGAATAGTATAAAGGGAAACCCCGTCAGTGACCTCTAATTTAAACTTAGTTTTAAGGGCCTCCAATAAAGGTTCCAACTTATTATATTTATTATAGATGCATATTGAAAAACTAATAGCCGAGTTTTGGATCATCTCCACACGCATTTGATATTGATGCAAAAGCGCAAAGATCTCACTTATGTTGTCCTCTACCATAAAAGAAAAATCTTTGGAGGACAGTTTTAAAAGGGTTTGATCATTTTTGACAATATAGCATGGAACTTCCGGATAAAGTCTTTTTCCTTTTGACACAGCTGTACCCTTATTTTGGGGATTTTCAAAGGATTTTACATAGAGGGGAATTCCCTTTCTTTGCAGTGGCTGAAGTGTTTTCGGATGGATGACAGATGCCCCGTAAAAAGCCAACTCTATAGCCTCGCGGTAGGAGATTTGATCCAGCAGAACCGTATCGCTAAACTTCCTCGGATCACCGTTCAATACTCCTGGAACGTCTTTCCAAATAGTTACAGAGTCAGCGCCTAAGGCATGAGCAAAAATGGCAGCACTGTAGTCAGACCCTTCGCGGCCTAAAGTGGTGGTCAATCCATTGGAAGTACTCCCTATAAAGCCCTGTGAGATAAGTGTGCTTTTTCCATTAACAGATTGTTGAATGGCCGCCTCAGTATCCGTCCAATACAAATTAGCATCGCGAAAATAGGTGTCTGTTTTGATGCACTCACGGGCATCCAACCAGGTATTTTCCATACCTTCACTTTCCATATAGGCACTAATGATAGTGGTAGAAACCAACTCTCCCACACTCACCACTTGGTCGTAAACTAAGCTGTACTCCTTGATATCGGTAGTGTTTAAAAAAGTTAAAACCCCATCAAAGAGGGCATTTACTCTTTGACTAATAACCGCACTTTCCGACTCAAACAGGTCCTCAATAATACGGTGGTGATATTCCCTAACCTTTTGCAGGTCTTGAGTAAACTGCTCCTTGTTTTCAAAAAAGGAGTGGACCACTTGCTCCAAGGCATTGGTGGTTTTGCCCATGGCCGATACCACGATCAGGGTATCTTTAAAACCCATATGGAGTAAAACACCTAAGATGTTTTTAACCCCTGCGGCATCTTTGACCGAGGCTCCTCCAAACTTGAATACTTTCATTCTTATGAATTAATTTTTAATATATAATTGGCTATACTTTTTTTGTCCATTTGCACATTTCTCCAATCGTCCAACAGGGAAGCTCCGCTTTTTTGGTAAAATTCGATAGCCGGGAGGTTCCAGTCCAAAACCGCCCATTCAACCCGCTCTACTCCTTCTTGATGGGCATGTTTCAAAAAAGCTTGATATAAAAGCGTACCTATCCCCTTGCCCTTCATAGGCTCCGTAACTATCAAATCCTCTAAGTGGAAAGTAGGCCCCTTCCAGGTGGAATAGCGCGGGTAATAAAGTGCCATACCGACAACTTGATCGGCCACTTCGGCTACAAAACATTCAAATAAAGGGCGGGCTCCAAAACCGTCTTTTTCAATTTGAGCCTGAGTAACGATCACCGCCTGTGGTTCATTTTCAAAAATCGCCAATTCTCGAATCAAAAAAAAGATCGATGCGGCATCAGATTTTACAGCTCTTCGGATGTTAACGTTCATAACGCGGCAAAAATAGGGGGGCAAATAAGCATTATAACATTTTGTTATATTTTATCACATTTTAGTGGTTATGTGTAGAAAATATAAAAACTAAAAATTAGATTAGCCACTGAGTCAAAGTCTGAAAAAACATTAGTGGCTGTTCAGCATGGAGCCAATGTCCGGCTTCTTTGATTTCAACAATTTCTGCTTTGGGGAAAAATTGTAAAATCTCTACATCGGTCTTGGAGTTAATATAATTGGAGTTTTCCCCATAGAGAAAAAGAGTGGGTTTGTTGAATTGTTTTTGGGATTGGATGGCAGCACCCACGGCTTCTGCAGCATTTTTTAATACCGCTATATTGGTACGCAGTCCCAAATGACCCTCGGAAACCCAATAGAGGTTTTTTAACAAAAACTGTCGAGTAACTGCATCAGGAATATAATTTTCCAAATGCTCAGCTGCAGCATTTCGGGAGTTGATCTCTCCAAAGTTTAGGGTACTAAGCCCAGCCAAAATCTTTTGGTGGTGGGGCGCATAATATTTGGGAGCAATGTCAGCGATGATAAGTTTTTGCACCCGATTAGAATATTGCAGGGCAAAAGACATCGCTGTTTTTCCACCCATAGAATGACCCAACACGTTACCTTGTTCAATCCCACTGTGATTCATATAATGGAGTAAGTCGTTTACCATTACCTCATAATCAAATTTATTGCTCCAAAAACTCCTACCATGGTTCCTTTGGTCCACCAAATGCACACAATATCCTTTATCAGCCAGCTTTTTGGCATGGGTCTTCCAGTTGTCCCCCATACCCAAAAATCCATGTAAAATGATAAAATGATTGTCTCCCGATCCTACAATGTTGGAGTGTAAAATTTTCATCAACCCAGGCGTTGCAAATACATGGGTATTACATTTTCAAAACCCAGATAGAGGGATTCGCTCACAAGAGCATGGCCAATGGAAACCTCCAATAAATTGGGAATATTTTTTACAAAAAAAGCAGTATTTTCCAAATTCAGATCATGTCCAGCATTGATGCCAATATCCAAATCGTTGGCCAGCAGAGTCGCTTGCTTATAAGGGGCTATTGCTATTTCGGGATTTTTTTTAAAATTTTGGGCGTAAACCTCTGTGTATAGTTCTATTCTATCGGTTCCCGTATTTTTAGCCCCTTCCACCATTTTTTCAATGGGATCAACAAAAATTGAGGTTCTGATATCGTGGCTTTTAAACTCACTGACGACCTCAACCAAAAAATCTTTATGTTTGATGGTATCCCAGCCGGCGTTGGAAGTAATAGCATCCTCGGCATCGGGGACCAGGGTCACCTGATCGGGTTGGATCTGTAAGACCAAATCGATGAATTTTGGAATGGGATTCCCTTCGATATTGAATTCGGTGGTCACTACACCGGGCAAGGCTAAGGCGTCATCGTAGCGTATGTGGCGTTGATCCGGCCTTGGATGAATGGTAATGCCTTGAGCACCAAAGCTTTGTAAGTCTGCCGCTACTTTGAGCAGGTCGGGGACATTTCCCCCACGAGAGTTTCTCAGCGTGGCGATTTTGTTGATATTTACACTTAAACGGGTCATGATTTCCTTTTAGACCGCAAAATTAAGAACTATTAATGGCATCGGCTAAATTTTCGCTATCAAAAGGCAAGCCCAATAAAGTTTTGTAATTTTATACCCTAAGCTTATGGGATGAAGATTGCTGTTTTTTGTGCTTTTGATACGCCTGCCACCATCGAGTATGCTAAGGCTACCATTGCCTATTTGGAAAACAAAGGCTACCGACTGACGCTGGACAGCCGCTTGATGGAACACCTCCCTGAGGAAACCAAGACTTACGATGCTTTTGATGCCAGTGCTACCCTAGATTCGGACCATGATTATTTATTCTCCATAGGCGGTGATGGAACCCTATTGCGATCTATCCTTTTTGTAAAAGACAACGAAATTCCAATACTAGGCATCAATACCGGTCGTTTGGGCTTTTTGACCAGTCTGCAAAAAGAATCCCTCAACGAGGCTTTAAACAAGTTTTTTGATAAAAAATTTAAATTGATCAAACGTGCCTTGCTGGCTGTGAAACTCTCCAGTCCATTTGCCGAAATTGACCAATTTGGTTATGCACTGAATGAGATCAGTATCAATCGGAAAAATACAACGGCCATGTTGAGTATTGCCACCCGAATCGACAAAGAGTTTTTGACCACCTACTGGGCTGATGGACTGATCATTGCCACTCCAACAGGATCCACGGGATATTCTTTGAGCAGTGGAGGGCCCATTTTGACACCAGAAACCGCAGGCATTGTCCTCAATCCAATAGCTCCACACAATTTGAATATAAGACCGCTGGTGGTTCCGGACAAAGCGGAGATAGAAATCCGTGTAGATGGACGAGGGGAAGATCATTTACTATCATTGGACTCACGAATTTTCACCATTGAGAACGGCACACGAATCCACATCAAAAAAGCCTCTTTTTCTGTCTTCACAGTACAGCTGGAAGGGGACAATTATTTTAAAACACTTCGCGATAAGCTTTTTTGGGGCTATGATGCCCGAAATAGGCAATAATTCTAGTATTTATAAGTTTAAGAGTATGGGTAATAATTTCTAAAATTAGCCTCCTTAATATTATACCCTAAACTTAGATGAAAAGATCGTGGCTTTTTATTGTTTTTCTATTTTTTTGCCTACACTCCAAAGCACAATTTCACGAATTAGGGAGTTTTTTGGGGGGTGGAAATTATATTGGAGATATTGGAGCTTCTTATTTTGTTTATCCTGAGAATCCTGCTTTTGGTTTAGTTTACAAGTGGAACAGAACCACCCGATATTCACTTAGGGCCAATGCCATCATAATGAATATTGAAAAAAGTGATTACTCTCCCACAGATTTTGCACGATTCAACCGTAGATATCGATTTAAAAACCAGATAATGGAGTTTTCTTTAGGAGGCGAGGTTAATTACCATGATTTTAACCTCCATGGAAATGAAAAAATGATAGCACCTTATTTATTTTTGGGTGTGGGTTTTGTCCGTTATAATTTATTTTACCATGAAAATAAAACTCTAGAAAATATAGAGTACGGTAAAGGGATTGACATAACATTACCAGCCATAGTGGGGGTAAAGGTTAATGTATCTCCTTTTTTTGTCCTGGGATTGGAATTGGGTGTCCGATATACATTAACGGATAATTTGGATGGTAGTGCCCCGGTAACTGAGGATAATCTAATAAATGATTTAAAGTTTGGAAATTTACAGAATAATGACTGGTATGTTTTTACTGGTTTAACAATTTCGTTTACCTTTGGCGATCTGCCGTGTTATTGTAAAGAATGATCATGAGCACTTCGAAAAATGATATGCCAAAACACCTTGCCATAATTATGGATGGTAATGGGCGTTGGGCCGAACTTAAAGGTAAAAACAGAATTCATGGACACTCTTATGGTGTTAAAGCAGTTCAAGAGGTTGTAGAGGAGGCCGTTCAGCTCAATATCGAGTACCTTACACTCTATGCATTTTCAACAGAAAATTGGAGCAGACCCCAAGAGGAAATTGGTATTTTAATGAAATTACTAGTAAATACCCTTCGTACAGAGTTAGAAAAGCTACTGGAAAACCGAATCAGATTGAATGTTATAGGAAATATCCAACAACTTCCTGAGATTGTTCAAAGTGAATTAGAATATGTGGTGGAACAAACAAAAAATAACAAGGAAATGACATTGACCTTAGCATTAAGCTATGGAGGCAGAGAGGAACTCGCGAATGCCCTAAAACAATTGGCTTGTAAAGTTAAAGATAATTTAATTTCTCCCGAAAATATTGACCAATCCATTATAAATGAGCATCTTTACACGCAGAATCTCCCTGATGTGGATTTACTAATTCGAACTAGTGGAGAGAAAAGAATTAGTAATTTTTTATTATGGCAAATTGCCTATGCTGAATTGTATTTTTCTAAAGTACTATGGCCCGATTTCACAAAAAAACATTTACACAAAGCATTAATCAGTTACCAAAAAAGAGAGCGCAGATTTGGAAAAACAAGTAAGCAACTTCTTGGGTAAGTCATTCATCCAATTGAGCATAATTTTGTGCTCATTTTTCTTTTGGGGTAGTTATACCTCTCAAGCTCAGAACTTAGACGAATTCGTGAAGGGAAAACTCTATACAATTGACACCATAACTGTCAGTGGGATCAAAACATTTAGCAATCAAACAGTTATTTCATACAGCCAACTGCGTAAGGGGGAGAAAATTAATATTCCTGGAGATAAAATCAGCACCGTTATTAATAAGCTTTGGAACCTTCAGCTTTTTAGTGATATCAATTTTTACATCACCCAAATTCAGGCAGATCGTATTGCTTTGGAAATCGAGATTGAAGAATTGCCCTCTTTGAGCGAAGTAAAAATCAATGGTTTAAAAAAGGGTAAAATTGAACCATTAATCAAAGAAACAGAGTTAAAGGCTGGAAAAAAACTTTCAGAAAGCTTCTTGGCCAATACCAAAAACTACATCGTCAATAAATTCCAAAAAGAAGGTTTTCTTAATACCAAAGTCAGTTTTAATACCATCAAAGACACGATCAATTCCAATACATTCAAAATGGTGGTAAATGTTGATAAAGGTGAGCGAGTAAAAATTCGAAAAATCAACTTCGAAGGTAACGAGATATTTAATGATAAAAAATTGAGATCAAAACTCAAAAAAACCAAGCAAAAGTTCCCCTTAAGATTTTGGAGAAAATCTAAATTTATTGAGGAAGATTATGATGAAGGGAAACAAAATCTGCTGGACTTTTATAAAGAAAGAGGATATCGTGATGCTAGAATCGTCCAAGATTCATTAGTGAACAATGAGGATAATAGTATCACCATCAATTTTGATATAGAAGAAGGCAACCAGTATTATTTTGGTGACATATCTTATCTGGGAAATTCAGTTTACTCGGATTACCAACTCAGTCAATTATTGGGTATCAAAAAAGGAGATACCTACGACGGGGTATTACTGAAAAAACGAATTGCTGATGAAAAACCCGATGCCAACGATCTTACAAATCTATATCAAAACAATGGTTATTTATTCTCAAACATCAATGCCGTTGAGGTCAGTGCAGAAAATGACACTATCAACTTTGAGATAAGGATCTCTGAAGGAAAACAGGCAAGCTTTAATAAAATTTCAGTGGTGGGAAACAACAAAACCAACGATCATGTAATTTACAGAGAATTGAGAACCAAGCCTGGAGAATTATACAGTAAAGATATGGTGGTCAGGACTGTAAGAGAATTGGGGCAACTTGGTTTTTTTGATGCAGAAAATATTAATCCTGATTTTAAAAATGTCGATCCCAATGCTGGCACAGTAGATATAGAATACGGCTTGACAGAGGCAGGTGCAAGCCAAATTGAACTTCAAGGAGGATACGGTGGTGGAGGATTCATTGGAACACTAGGGCTATCTTTTAACAATTTTTCTCTTAAAAATATTTTCAACTTTGACACCTACAAGCCTTTACCTATGGGAGATGGTCAAAATCTGAGTTTAAGACTCCAGGCCAGTCAATTTTTCAGCACATATAGTTTCAGTTTTGCAGAACCGTGGTTAGGAGGTCGTGAACCAGTTCAGTTTTCAACTTCATTATCTCATACAGTTCAATATCGTTATGACTTTCTAACCGGTAGAGCTGACGAAAGTCAATATTTCCAAATCAGTGGTTTGACTTTAGGTTTAGCCAAAAGATTAAAAGTTCCAGATGATTTTTTTACTTTGTCACAAGCCATCTCTTATCAATATTACGACTTGAACAATTATTACACTGGCTTATTTACATTTGGTGATGGCAGCTCCAACAATCTAAACTATACTATCGCATTGTCTAGAAATAATACTTATACAAATCCTATTTTCCCTGTTGGGGGATCAAAATTTACGATTAGTGCAAAACTAACTCCTCCATATTCATTGATCAATGGGATCGATTTTAGTGACTTGGGAGATCGTAAAGAGTTTCAACTACCCAATGGAGAACCTGACACAGCAAAAATAGATCAAGAAAAATTTAGATGGTTAGAATTCTACAAACTCAAATTCAGTGGAGAGTGGTATACTAGTATAGTAGGAAAGCTTGTTTTTAAAGCTCAAACCGACTTTGGTTTTATTGGAGCCTACAACCAAGAACGTGGGAATATTCCGTTTGAAAGATTTTATCTAGGTGGTGATGGAATGCAACAGTGGGCAATGGACGGCAGGGAAACCATAGCATTGAGAGGTTACAAAAACCAATCTCTTTCAAGCAGAGATGGTTCTTTATTGTATAATAAGTTTACTTTGGAACTACGTTATCCCATTACTTTAAAACCAAGTGCCTCCATTTTTGCCCTTTCTTTTTTAGAATCTGGAAATGGATATAATAGTTTTAGAGATTTTAACCCTTTCAATTCCAAGCGCTCTGCTGGTATGGGAGTTCGAATTTTTATGCCTGCCTTCGGATTGCTGGGTATTGATTTTGGATATGGATTTGACAGTTCAAACCTTAATAATGACACTGCTAATGGTTGGGAAACACATTTTATTATTGGACAACAGTTTTAAAAAGTGATCCAAAATAATTAAAATAATCTTCCAATTTGAGCGTTTATAATTATAAAATTGATTTTGACAACGTTATGAAAACAGAATTATTATTTATTTCAACCCTCTGCATGCTCTCAATGACTATTCATGCTCAAAGAGGAGCGCGTATTGCCTACCTAGATATGAATGTGATTCTAAGTAAAAATAAGGAGTTCATCACCGCTAATAGGTTACTAGACGAAAAAACTGCCCAATGGAAAAAGGAAATCGAATTAAAAAAAACCCAACTCAAACGTATTGAAGATCAATTTGCCGTTGAAAAAATATTATTGACACCCGAACTGATCGCTGATCGAGAGCTAGAAATCAAAGATTTTGCTTCAGAAGTTATTTCACTTCAAGAGAAAAGATTTGGTCCTAACGGTGATATGATGATTCAAAAAAATCAACTTTTAAAACCTGTTCAAGACCAAATTTTGAGTATTGTTCAGGATATTGCCAAGGAGAGAAAATACGACTTTGTTTTTGACCGATCTTCTGATGTAATTATGTTGTATTCAGCAAAAAATTACGATATTAGCGACTTGGTTCTAAGAAAAATTCAAGTTCAAGAAAGAATCAAAGAAAGAAAAGAAAAAATAAACTCTGCTAGTAAAGTTATTGAAAACGTAAATAATTAAATTGAAAAAGTGTAGACCAATGAAAAGTTTTAAAAACCTATTTTTACCGCTCTTGTTTTTGTTAACACCACTTGGCTTAATACATGCCCAAGCCAAAGTAGCCCACATTGAAGTTCAAAAATTGATAAGCGAAATGCCTGAGGTAATTGCAGCACAAAAAGAATTAAAAAAACTGGAAGAATCTTATACGGTTGAAATGGAAAATACTTACAAAGAATTCCAAACTAAAGCTCAAACATATGCCTCTGACGCAGCCAACCAAACCGAAATCACAAATCAATCTCGTCAAAAAGAGTTGGAAGGGATGCAAAGAAATATTGAAGAATTCCGACAAACTGTTTCCCAGGACCTTCAGAAGAAATCTGTTGATATGATGAAGCCACTAATTGATAAAGCAAAAACTGCTATTGATAAAATTGCTACTAGTTTGGGATATGAATATGTTTTAGACTCCTCTCAAGGAGGAAGCGTAATCATCGCAAAGGGAAAGGATATTATGGCTGAGGTGAAAAAAGAGTTAGGTTTTTAGCTAATTTTTTAGATAATATTTAAACTCCCCAAATGGGGAGTTTTTTTTCTCATTTAAACCATGAGGCATAATGGATATAGTTCGCGGCTATGCGTTCAATTTCCCCCTTTTGAAGTTCCAGCCCAACCTCTTTAATTTTTTTGGCAGGAACACCTGCAAAAACAGTTCCCTTAGGAACAAAGGTGTTTTTGGGCAAAACACTACCAGCAGCAATAATACTGTTTGAACCTACAACACAATCATCCATTATCACGCTTCCCATACCTACCAAAACCTTGTCCTCAATGGTGCAACCATGAACAATTGCATTGTGGCCTATTGATACATCATTTCCAATGGTGGTTGATGATTTTTCAAAAGTCCCGTGTATAACTGCACCATCTTGAATATTAACCCTATCTCCAATGATAATGGAATTGACATCTCCCCGAAGAACCGCATGAAACCATACTGAACAATCCTCCCCCATATTGACTTTGCCAATAAGTGTAGCATTTTCAGCAATAAAACAACTTTTACCATACTTAGGGGTAAATCCCCGAACTGATTTAATCAACATAATTTTGGTTTGTAGTCTAAATTATAAAATTGATCTCTAAGAACCTTAGCTTTATTTTTACAACATTTGTTTTTACTAAATTTGTAAAAAAACTTAGTTAAATTTCAAAAAAAGGGCCTGCCAGATGTCATAAAGGAGAGACGTGAACACCAATAATAACCTAATTTAATTTAAATAGATGAAAAAAAAACGCATCATAGCCACATGTAAAAAGGGAGCAACAATCGCAAAATTCAACATTTCTCCTCCCCTCGAAATTTCTGTATCAAAGACCTATTCCAATGTTGACCAAGCAGCAGACGCCCCTTTGGTAAGGCAATTATTCTTCCTCCCTTTTGTGAAAAAAGTGACACTGGAAAACAGCACACTGATCGTAGAACGTTTCGATATTTTAGAGTGGGAAGAGGTTATCCAAGAAGTAGCGGAACAAATCGAGGACTATCTCATTGAGGGAGGTGAAATACTCAACGAAATTAAATATGTTGCTAAAGTGCCCGTGACTGTTTATGCAGAAAGCACACCAAATCCATTAGTAATGAAATTTGTTGCCAACAAAAAAATTTCAGATCAGGCTGTTTCTTTCGAAAACATAGAAACTACTACAGATGCACCTCTGGTCAAGGAACTTTTTAATTTTCCTTTTGTAAAGGAAGTTTTTATAGATGAAAATTATATTTCTATTTCCAAACTCGAGACTACTTCTTGGGATGAAGTTGTTATGGAAATAAGAGCGTTTATCAAATCCTATTTAGAGGAAGAAAAAATAATATTGGGTCCCTCCTTTACTTTAACCGCTCAAAACTTAAATACCATTAATTCTAACCAACCCCTTAATGATACCGAACAGGAAATTGTAAAAATATTGGAAGAATATGTTAAACCTGCTGTGGCCTCAGACGGTGGAAATATCATTTTTGACTCCTATGAGGATACCTACAAGAGGGTTAAAGTCGTGCTTCAAGGGGCTTGTAGCGGATGTCCCTCCTCTACCTTTACCCTTAAAAACGGTATCGAAAACATATTAAAAGAAATGCTTCCTGGAAAAGTTGAAATGGTTGAGGCCGTCAACGGATGATTTATTCTCTAATCTTTTTTGCTGTAGTATAAAAATCCTTGAGATAAAAGGGTTCAAAGTAGGCTACATCTTCAAATTTTTTACCCTTAAAAGCTTTCCACGCCAAAGAAACCATTTCTGCAGCAGATGGATACAGGATATCGCTTTGGTATTTAATATGAGAGGCATCAAATACTTGTTTACATTTTTCGGCGCCTTCACCCATAAAAATCCATTGAATATTGGTTGGAAATTCATTAAAACTTTCAGCGCACAAAACTTCAGCAAAGGAATGCTTGAGGATTTCTTTTTTTTCATTTAGTGCCATGACATATACCTCCATTCGTCGGGCATCAAACATGGGAAATAATATAGCTTGATTGTTGGACTGATACTTTTCAGATAAAATTTGAAGAGAATTTAATGCGATCAATGGTAAATCCATAGCAAAACAAATGCCCTTGGCAGCAGCGACACCTATTCTCAAACCAGTATATGAACCTGGACCCTTACTCACAGCAACGGCATCTAGGGAGGACAACTCCATTTGCGCCTCCTTTAATACTTCTTGAATAAAATCGTGTAGTTTCTCACTATGGCTAAATTGCTCTGAAAAACGTTCTTTCAAGGCGATTATAACTCCCGATTTACTTATGGCTACCGAACAGTTTTTGGTAGCGGTCTCTAAATGTAGTATTACACTCACTTTACAAAATTAGAAAAATCAATAGCCCCTGTGCATTCAAAATTTTCTTAAATCTACAGACTAATAGTGATACCAAAATAAAACTCCAGTACTTTCAATTTGAAAATATAATCAAACTTAGCACGAACTTCATCAGAGGCAGCATTCTCATAACGTTGCTTAATTTGATTAAGGTCGAAAGTATTCAAAATTCCTGCTTCAAATTGGTTGATGGAATCTTCATAAGCTTTTTTTCGGGCCAATGCTGTTTTTTGTGCAGCCTCATAAAATTTATAAGCACCTTCTGCATTGTTATAGGCTTGATTGACGGTGTTTTCCAAATTAAGCTTTTCTTGCTCCAACTGATTTTGGGATCTCAATAGGTTCACTTTGGAACGTTCCACTCTATTTCTAGCAGAATAACCATTGAAGATGGGAATGTTAAGCCTTAAACCGATATTGTGGCCAGCATTTAAGTCAAATTGCTGTCCAAAAGGGACTGGGCCAATCGCCTTGTTCCCCTCAACAGAACGCAAGACAGGTTCTTTTGTTGAGGATAGAAAACCTATGGGAACGTCGGTGAACATTCCATCCCCAATAATTCTATCTGCATAAGAGACACGAGTGTTGTAACCATAATAAGCACTAAGACTTGGCTGAAGGGTGCCCTTGGCTAAGGCTATATCTTTTTCTGCAATAGCGATATTGGTTATTGAGAGTTTAATGTCATTTCGATCGGTCATTGCCTTCTCAAAGATGTCCTTTGGCTTCTGAAATAAAATATGTCCAAAAGGAGCATCTACCTCCATCTCTATTACATCAAAATTCTCATAATCAGTAATCAATAGCATTTGGGCAAGATTAATTTTGGATAGGCTTAAGTTATTTTCGGCTTGGATTACCGATTGCTCCTGTGTGGCAATAGTTGCCTGAATTTCCAACAAATCGTATTTTACCATGGTTCCTGCATCAATCATCTTTTGGATTCGCTCTGAATCTTTTCGAGTTATTTCCAATTGAGATTTTTGAACTTCTAATATTTCAATATTGAACAGTATTTGCAGGTAGGCATTGGCCACCATTAATCGAACATCATCTTTCATGTCCTCCAATTGATATTGACCTGCCAAAATGGATAAATTGGCACGATGTAACTGATTTAAATTTCGAAGGCCATTGTACAAATCAAGATTCAAACTCGCACCAAAGGAAGTATACTGTGTTGTAATATTTTCTAGTGTACCTCTTGTAATATCTTGATTGAGTCCGATATTCCAACTGTGGTTGGCCTGTGCATTTAGGGTAGGTAAAAAGTTACCTTTGGCATCACTTTTATCGATTTTAGCATCATTTAGGGAAAGTTCACTTTGTTTGACACCGATGTTTTTTTCTACTGCAATCAAAACGCATTCTGTTAGTGTCATAGGGTTTTTCTGAGCATGAACGTGAATACCTAGGAAAAGTGAAATTACATTTATAAATAGTAGGGTTCGTTTCATGAATAATTATTTGTTTTCAGATTCATCTTCCTCCCCTATTTTGACAGGTTCTGTCTTATTCCAAACTTTTATTTCGTCCTCCAAACTTAAGCCAGAGAGAATTTCTACATTGATTCCGTCTGAAATACCTAATTCAATATTTTTTCTTTCAAATTTTCCTTTATCGTTTTTTACCTCTACATAGGGATTGTTAGTTATTTTATCAAACTGCAATAATGCCTCAGAAATACCCATGACACTATCTTTATTTTCTAGCACCAAGGAGGCATTGGCACTATATCCTGCTCGAATAAAAACCGAATCATCTAAATAAACGTCTCCTTCAATTTTGAACTGAACTGTTCCTTGCTCCTCATTCCCTTTGGGAGCTATAAAATTTAACTTAGCATCAAAATCTTTATCTTGAATAGCTCCTAAGTTTACGGTAAGTGGCATACCTATTACCAATTTTTCTACATCGGCCTCATCAACTTTCCCCTCAAAAATCATTTTTTTCAGATCGGCCACTGTGGCAATAGTGGTACCAGCATTGAAAGTATTACTCTCAATTACTTGATCCCCTTCTTTGATGGGGATTTCAAGTATGGTTCCTGCAACCGTAGCTCGGATGTTTGTGTTGGCAATCGTTGAACCTCCTGCAGAACCCAGTTTAATTATTTGTAGGTCAGAGCGAGCATTTTTTAAATTTTGTTCCGCCTGATCATAACTCAGCTTTGCATTTTCAAATTGTTGTTTTGAAATTATTTCCTTTTCGAATAGGGATTGGTTCCTTTTGAATTCAATTTTAGCATTTTCAAATAAAATCAGTGTGTTGGAAAGTCTTCCTTTGGCAGTATTCAAAGCTTGTTCGTCGGGTACAACTTTCACCTTGGCCAAAAGATCTCCATTGGTCACCAAGTCACCCTCATCAACATACAGCAATTCTATTATCCCTGAAATTTGGGGTTTAATCTCAACTTCGTCCTCTGGAATTACTTTACCTGTAATAACTGTCTTTTTTTTAATGCTTTGAATCTTAGGAGACTGGATATCATACTCAACAAGTGGTTTACTGTTGGTTTTAATAAAATAAAGCATAGCAAAAACAGCTCCAAAAATAATTAAAGCAATTCCTAAATATTTTAAATTTTTCATTTTTAAACTTATTTATTATTCTTCTCTTAATGCATCTATGGGTTTAATACTAACTGCTCTTTGGGCAGGAATCATTCCAATCAGCGTTCCTAATACTACCATTGTGAACAAAGCACTAACCACGAGTGGAATTGGTACAGTTGGGTTGGTATAAGGAAAATCGGATAAGTCCTGTGTGGCCAAATTGATGATGGCTAAAACAGCCGCACCTAAAATTACACCGACTACGCCGGCTATAAGTGTCAAAAAAACAGACTCTAATAAAATTTGAGTTCTCACCTCTCCTGGGGTAGCACCTAATGCTCTTCTTACGCCTAACTCTTTGGTTCGCTCTTTGACTGAGATCAGTAATATGTTTCCAATACCTATTACCCCTGCCAAAATAGTTGCTAAACCGACCACGAGGGATAAAAATGTCATTCCGTTGGCAAAGCCACTGATATTATTATAAACTTCTCCTAAGTTGAATGACCCAATAGCTCTTTCGTCTTCTGGAGCCACCTTGTGTATTTTTTTTAATAAATCCTTGACGTTTTTTTCCACTGCTACAACATCGGCATCCGCATAGGCTGCAATGGTAAACCAATCTACCTGTTCGCCAGTATTGTATAAATTCCTGAACGTATTAAAAGGAATAAAAATATCGCCATCGGTTTCAAAACCTCCTCCTTCAATATATTTGTGTACTCCAATCACTTGGAAATATACGTTGTTGATACGGATGTATTTTCCCAAGGGGTTTTCATCTTCTTCAAACAACTCTTCTTGAGTCCGTTCACCGATGACACAAACTTTACGGTTTTTCCGCTGGTCTTCTTCATTAATAAACCTGCCCCCTTTATATATTTTTTTAGTAGCAATTTTAGTGTACTCTGGAAAATCTCCATAAATGTTATAGGTACGAGATATTTCTTCGTGAACTACACTCGCAGGTTGACTGCCCCCAAATACCCCCCTAGCGTTTCTTGGAGCGATGAATCGTATTTCAGGGATCTGCTGTTTTAATTCTTTAACATTAGAAATAGTAAAACGCGGATATCTTCCTACCTTAAAACCTGCATATGGAACACTGGTTCTCTGAGGCCATACAAACATAGAGTTCATAGCCATGTCTTGAAATTCTCGTTCAAACCCATTATCTAACCCTTTGGCCGCACCAGATAGTGTGATATAAATAAATATCCCCCATAATACGCCGATCACTGTAATTACGGTTCGGGTTTTGTTTTTAGAAATAGATCCAAAAATCTCTTGCCATGTGTCGAAATCAAATATGACCTTTAAACTATTCATCCCTTATAGCTACTATAGGTTTGATGCTTGCAGCCCTTTTGGCTGGAATATAACCTGCTACAGCTCCAAACAGAATCAACAAAATCGTTGCTACCAGAGCTGTAAAATTATCGATGTATGGATCAATGATAAAAAACTCCTCCAACCGATCTTCCATATTACTCAATAGTACAATACCAGCAATCATTCCAGTGATACCTGACAATGTTGTAATAAAAATAGACTCATGTAAAACCATCCCAATAACACTTTTGGGGGTGGCACCAAGGGCTTTTCTGACCCCCAACTCTTTTGTACGTTCTTTAACCACAAAAACCATTATATTGGATATCCCAATGATTCCTGCAATTAAAGTACCAATGCCTACGAAAGCAACAATCAACTGTAATACTTGAGCAAATCTTTGGTTTTGACGTATTTGGTCCGCTACATTCCTTATTCTTATTCCATTATTGTCTCTGGGATCAATAGACTTTTTCTTTTTTAAGAAAAGACGCAGTTGTCTCTCAAAAGCCAAGGCTCTGGTATAACTCAACTCGGGTCTAAAACTAACAATGATGGAGTTGATTTTATCGTTGTTTTTTTCAATCAACTGTTGGGTGGTATAGGGTATGTAAATCAATCGCTCCTCTCGATCTCCACTTTGATCCTGGAATACGCCGACAACCTTGAAAGCACTGGATCCTATTTCTAAATATTTTCCAATGGGATCCTCTTTCTTAAAAAGATCCTTGGCCACCAAACGACCGATAACTATATTTTTAGTTTTTTTTTCTATATCATCTTGATTGATAAACCGACCCTGCATAATAAGGGTTTTTTCAATGTATTGATGATCAGGAGCTACCGCTCGGGTAGAGTAATTGTCTGATTCTCCTCTGAATCTAACCCTTGCACTTCTGTTAATTCTCGGTGTGATTCCCTCTAAGAAAAATTTGAAATTGTCTTTGATATCCTCCAAATCACTATTTTCAAATTCTATTCTTCTGTTAGCTTTGAATCCTCTATAGGGTTTAGAAGTCTTACCAGGAGAAACCCATAATGTATTGGTTGCGTCATCTAAAAAAAACTGTTTAAAGGTGTTTTTTAATCCATTACCAAATCCAAAGAGAACAATAAAAATAAAAATGCCTAAAGCAACTGTAAAACCGGACAAAAAAGTCCTGAGCCTATTCTTACGAATGGTTTCATATATTTCTTGCCAACGGTCTCTATTAAACATGATTTTCTACTATGACCTGATCAACTGATTGATCTTCAACAATCACACCATCTTTTAGGGTAACGATTCTTTTACACATGTGTGCAATGTCCAATTCATGGGTAACCACCAAAATAGTTTTACCTTCATTGTTAATTTGTTGGATCAAACTCATGACTTCACTCGATGTTTTCGAATCCAACGCTCCTGTGGGCTCATCAGCCAGTAAAACTTTGGGTTGAGAAGCCATGGCTCGTGCAATAGCAACCCTTTGTTTTTGTCCCCCGGAGAGCTCGCTGGGTAAGTGAGTGGCCCAGTCTTTTAATCCTACCTTTTCCAGATATTGCAATGCTTTAACTTGTCGGATTTTTCTTCCCAAACCCTGGTAATAAAGCGGTAAAGCAACATTTTCTAATGCATTTTTATAATTGATGAGATTAAAAGATTGAAAAATAAATCCCAAAAATTTATTGCGATAATTGGCAGCAGTCGTTTCAGTCAACCCTTCAATAAGTACATTGTCTAGGAGGTATTCTCCTTCATCTGCCAAATCAAGCATCCCAAGTATGTTCAGCAGTGTTGATTTACCCGATCCTGATGATCCCATTATGGCTACTAACTCTCCCTGATTTACATTTAAGTCAATCCCTTTAAGAACGTGCAAAGAAGTGTCTCCCATTTTGTAGGACTTGTGAAGATTTTTAATACTGATCATGGTAATGACTTTCGGGAACTAAACTACTACTAAATAGATAACGTCCAATTATGAATTTAATTGCAAGCTCCTTAATCGTTATTTTTTTAGGAGTTTGAAAATTTGGTAACCTACAAAACCAACCAACAGGTATGGAATGGCCATAAGATAAATAATACCATTATTGATTCCTTTGGCCGTCTCTTTCGCCTCCCCTGACTCTAATACTGCTCTACACATAGAACATTGGGCGGAAGAATCAATCACCAAAAGAAAAAACAATAAGAATAACGATATGATACGCATGGGATTGAAGATTAATAATAAGGCGATATCATTAAATAAACTACTACCCCGGTTATGGCGATATACAACCAAATGGGAAAGGTTATAACAGAGATTTTTTTGTGATCTGCAAATCTTTCCGATATAGCCCTAACATATGTCACTAATACCATGGGTATGATCCCGATGGAAAGTATGATGTGAGAAATGAGTATAAAATAGTAGATATATCTTAATATGCCATCCCCTCCAAAAGGGGTAGGATCTGAAGTCATGTGATAAGCTACATACATTACTAAAAAAACCAGCGACAGGGCAATAGCCGACTTCATTAGTGATTCATGAAGTTTAATTTTTTTTTGTCGAATAGCAACAAAAGCCACCACCAATATCATTGCGGTCAATGCATTGATTGATGCATAAATAGGGGGTAAGAAATCGAGAGGGGCTACGTTGGGTAGTCTCACTGTAAAAAGAATCGCAACCACCAAGGGGATCAAAACGGATACGGCTGTGATGAGTTTACTGTATTTCTTTGAAGGATCGCTTACGCTTTGTTCTTTCATGCCAATCGTTTTTATTCCTTTAATAATAATTCTATGTCATCCAACAGCATATCCACTCCTTGTAACTCTTGATCTTCGCGATCCAAACCGGAGTAGTAAACGATAGGGTTTTCAAAACGATCGACGCGTGATCGAATATATCCATTTTTGTCTATCAAGGCAAAATATCCTTGATGTTCGAAACCACCAGCTACTGCAGGATTTACACCTGCAAAGATACTAAATCCTGAATTGGCAAGTTCGTAAACCTTATTTTTCTTATCAGTTAAAAAATGCCAATTTTGGGATTTGACAGCATACTCATCGGCATACTGTTTGAGCACATGTGGAGTATCATTTACAGGATCTATGGTGAAAGAGGCAATCCCAAAGTCCTGTCGATTCCCAAAACGATCGTCCAAAATCTTCATATTTTTATTCATGATGGGACAAATGGTTGGACACCGGGTAAAGAAAAACTCTGCCAAATAAACTTTTCCTTTAAAATCTTCGTTCCCAATTAACAAACTGTCTTGATTAAACATCAAAAATTCAGGCACTTTTTTAGCTTCACCATTAAGTTTGATGTAGGCCAGAGGCTTTGCAGGAACAGATCGATTACTTTCTACCCGAGTATTATTCAAAAGCCGATCTAAGATCTTGGGTATGAACAAAAGACCAAAAACGATCAGGATGATGAATAAACCTATATAACTAAAGTTTTTCATATCTAGGGAGAAGTGATCTTGTTGTACTTTTTCCATGCTCGCCGATACTCTGCCAATATCACCTTGACGTCATCGACCATCTTGTTGTTGATCTCTGCGACAGACTCAGCATTAAAGCCGAAAAGGGTTCCAATATCTTCATCGTCGTCTCTGCCTCTTAGATTGCGTTGTTTGTCAATGATAAAGACATAGGGTAAACTATTTTTATCAGTAAGTTTTAAAGGGGTTTTCAAACTTTTAAATAAACCAATAATTTGGTCATCACTTCCAAAAATAAAGCGCCATTTGATCAAATCAGTTCCCACTCCAGACTTTAATTCCTGTTTGAGTTCCTGAACTTGATTTTGTTGACCCTTGTTCAGAACCATAACAAACTGGAAGTCTTTGAACTGATAAAATCGTTTGTAAATTTTTTGATTAAGATTTAGGGCATCCCCTTTTTTACTTGACAAATCTTCACCCCAAAAACCCAGTACCGTGATTTTGTCCTCAAATTGAATGGGTTCCTTCGAAAAGGTGACCCAATTTTTTACATCGTCAACCTTGGTGGTTAAAACAGGCAACAGCGCAAAATTGTTTTTACCGGAAGCAAAAAAAAGATAGATTACGATCGGAAAAATAAAAAGAACTGAAAGGACAAAGTATTTTTTAAAAGATTTACTCATAAAAAAGATTTGTACTTTAATACTAAAAATTCCAACTCACAAATCCGTTATTCATAACTTCAAAGATGTAATCGGCCTCAAGAATTAATATAAATATCAGGTAAGGAATTAAAATAATTAGTGGTAGTACTATTGCACCTTTAAGACTTCCTCTTTCATCTCTAATATGCATAAAATCCCAAGCGATATAGTAAGCTTTAACCAATGTCAAAATAATAAATATCCAGTTCAACAGCTTCATACTCAGAAAATAGCTCATCAAAAAATCCGGTTTAACAATCCCCAAAGCCACTTCTATAATTGTAACGATTGATAAGAAAATTAAAACGCCCCATATTTTTTGAACATTGGATTTGAACTTTAATATACCTCTAAAAATTGCAAGTTTGTGTGCCACTTCAGCCATCAGCTATAATTTTATTATTAAACGAGATAGAAAAATGTGAATACAAATACCCATACTAAATCAACAAAGTGCCAATAAAGCCCTACTTTTTCGACCATCTCATAATGTCCCCTTTTTTCATAGGTTCCAACAATCACATTGAAAAATACGATGAGATTGATGATGACTCCCGAAAAAACGTGAAAGCCATGGAAACCTGTAATGAAAAAGAAAAAATCAGCAAAAAGTCTGTTTCCATATTCATTGTGAATAAGGTTTGCCCCTTCCACTACTCCTACGGCATTTTCAATTTTATCCAAAGAATCGTCTCTGGAGAGAACAATTTTGTGACCTGTTTCATCCAATTTCTCACTTCGGATAACAAGATTATTATTGGACTCAAAACCTTTCACTACTTCAGCTAAAGAGTAAGTAGGTAAAGAACCTTCGCTTTCGTACCAAATCCCATTGCTACCTTTATGGGTGCTTCTTTCGGTTGGAATTGAGAGAGCAAAATCAGCAATAGCAACTCTTTTACCTGTATCTGCATTGACAAATTGTAAAATTTGACCTCCCTTGGTTTCCAAAGCGCCGTATTCTCCTTTAATAAAGTTTTTCCATTCCCAGGCTTGAGAACCAACGAAAACTGCACCTCCAATAATGGTCAACAACATATAAAAAGTCACTTTGGATTTATTCATGTGATGTCCTGCATCTACTGCTAATACCATAGTGACAGAAGAAAAAATCAATATAAAAGTCATTAAGGCCACATAATACATGGGAGCATCTATACCATGTAAAAAGGGGAAGTGAGTAAAAACTTCATCAGCAATAGGCCAGGAATCAATATTTTTAAAACGAGAAAATCCGTATGAAACCAAAAATCCAGAGAAGGTTAGTGCATCAGATACTATGAAGAACCACATCATCAATTTACCGTAACTGGCATTGAGCGGTCGTTGACCTCCAGTCCAAAGATTGGTCTCTTTTTCAGCTGCAGTTAATTCCATAAAATCAAATTCAAAAAATCAATACAAATTTATATATTTTACTTGTACAGCACTACGAATAGGTACAAATAAATCCACAAGATGTCAAGAAAATGCCAAAAAAGGTGGGCCAATTCAAAACCCAAAGTATCAGATCCTGAATAGCTCCCTCCTAATAATCGAACATATACAACCGTCAAAACAATCATCCCAACAAACAAATGCGCCAAATGCAATAAAACCAAAACATATAAAAAAGATGTGGTTATGGAACTCTCAGCACCTGTAAAATAATAGCCTTGAGCAATAATGTCTCCGAATCCTTTAAATTGAAAGTAAACAAATAATATTGCCAACAAAAAAGTAGTCAAAACCCAAATTTTTGTTTGCTTTATATTTTTTGATAAGAGGGATTTTTTGGCCAAATAAAAACTTATACTGCTAAATAAAATTAGTATAGTACTGATTGCAAAAGCTTCAGGGATTCTAAATTGAGACAACCAGTCGGATCGAGTACTACTGACAACATAGGCACTGGTAAGTCCTGCAAAGGTCATTGACATGCTAATCATTCCCACCCATAGCATCATCTTTTTGGCTTTGTACTGTTTAATTAATTGATCTTCCATACTTAGATCCATTTATCTAAAACATAAATTATTTGCAAAAGGCTGATGTATACAATGCTAGCGTACATTAATTTTTTGGCTGCCTCTTTGCTTTTGTTATGCATAAGTTTTAATGTGTGGTAAAGAAAATACAATCCGATCAAAACCAGGCAAATAACTGCTCCCAATGACAGGGACAATCTACCGCTAAACTGGGTGTAAGGTGTTATTGAAATGATGATCGTCCAAAAAGTGTAAAAAACAATTTGAAAAGCAGTAGCTTGATCTGGATTTCCGGTGGGCAACATTTTAAAACTTGCCTTTTTGTAATCATCGTCCATCATCCAACCGATGGCCCAAAAATGAGGAAACTGCCAAAAAAATTGAACCATGAAAAGCACCCCAGGTTCTATCCCAAAACTACCCGTTGCTGCCACCCACCCCAACATAAAAGGGATAGCACCAGGAAATGCCCCTACAAATACCGAAAGGGGGGTTACAGACTTAAGAGGGGTATAGACACATGTGTAAATAAATATTGAAAATGCACCAAAAAGGGCGGTTTTAAAATTGATATTGTTAAGAATATAAATTCCTAAAAGTGTTAGAGTAGAGGCCACAATAAGAGCAGTAATATCACTCATACGTCCCGCGGGGAGTGGTCGATTCTTGGTTCGATCCATTAATGCATCTTTCTCCTTTTCAATCCACTGGTTGAAAGCATTAGATGCTCCTACCATTGCAAAACCACCTAGAAATAATCCAAGAAGTATGGAGACTTGAATTTGATCAACGGCAAGTAAATAGCCAGCAATTGAGGAGAAAACTACACTGATGGCCAATCGAAATTTTGTGAGCTGTAGGAAATCACTTACAAATGTCACAAGGTTGTAGCTTGTTAAGGGCAAACTATCGGAGTGGGTCTTCATCATCAAATATCCAGCGGCAAATATAGGCTACAAATCATCTATATGCAAACCAAATATGACGATTTTGACAAAGCTATTTCAACCTCATTTGAGTCGAAAGACTATGGCTTAAAGAAAGGAACCATAAAATTACAACTCTTTGTCTAGCAATTATGATATAGTAAAGTCTTTTGATCACAGGTTCGTCTTATTTGACAAAGTTCTTAGTGATAGGCTGGATTTTATTGCTACCATTTTAATTTACACCAATGATAAAGCTCACATATAACCTAACATTTTTGCGAATTCTTGGAAGACCTCAGAATACCTAAAGTTTTTTAAAATATCTTTATTAGTCTTTTTTAAAACATTTCCTTCTTTTTGATTTTGGAATCATATAAAACTGGAAAAATAGAGGTTCCCTTAGTGATGGAAAAAAGAAACTTTCAAATCACTCTCTTTGCCCCAAGACATTTCAATAAATTGTTATGCGGCTTAGCAAAAGACCGGATGATATTCTTATATATTACTAAAACATTTTATCATCATCATGCAAAATTTTAAGTAGATCCAATTAAAATTATAGCATTTCAAGTTATGAAAAAACAATACCAAATAATCTAAAAAAATAAGTAGAAATGTTTTTTAAATCTGCCCTTCGATTTTTTTTATATAATACTTTCATGGTTTTTGGCTACTTTTTAATATAAACCAAAAATTGAAATGGGCAGTATATGAAAAGTCTTCTACCAAGTCTTGAAGACCTTTTTGAAGGTTATCAATTTCTATTGCAACCTAAAAGTTATGGGAATACTAAAAGGAACCCTGACCGGGCGACCTCTTTGTTTTCCTGGGGTCATATTGGGTAATTTACCAATAATTCTTTTGGCTTCTTTCTCCAGATTTTTATCTGGTCCTCGCATTCTGATGTTACTTATAGATCCGTCTTTGGCAATGATAAAATTCACATAAACCCTTCCTTGAATTCCCATCTCTTGAGCAATTTCAGGGTAACGAAAGTTTTTTCTGATGTGTTTATTGATCTTCTCCTGAAAACATTCTCTTCTTTTGGATTTAGCAACCCTCTCACATCCAGGGAATATAGGCACGTCTTCAATCACCGCAAAGGGAATATCGACGTCTTCAAAATCATCTTCAATCTCTACCTCCTCAACCTCTACGATTTCTTCTTGATCGGTCTCAGTAGATTCAATTACAGTTTCTTCCACCTCTTCCTCATCTTCTACAACCTCAATGACCTCTGGAGCAGGGGGTGGGGGTGGGGGTGGGGGTGGAACTTTAATTTGTTCTGTGATTGGAATTTCCTCATCATCATCGTCATCAACATTCAATGCCTCATATCCATAGCCACTTCTATCGTATGTCTTCCATTCGATGGCTTGCCATGATAAAAAAAGAATAGAGGTTAATCCTATTACAAAATAAAGACTGCTATTTTTAGTTAAATCAGCTTTTTCGTTTTTTTTGGGTTGCATTTTATAGGCTATATTTAGTATGCTAAGCTAAAAAAAAATCAATAATAAACAAGGTTTTTTATGAGGTCAATTTTCTATGTTTGAGTTAATTGTTTGTATTGATTTGCGTCCAATAAATTTTTGATTTGAGAGGTATTATCCATTTTTATTTTAATCATCCATCCAGACTCATAGGGTTGTTCATTGACGGCCTCAGGGTTATCTTCCAGATCAGAATTAAACTCCAAAACCTCCCCACTTATAGGCATGAATAGATCAGAAACTGTTTTGACTGCCTCTACCGTTCCAAAAACTTCTTCTCGATCCAAAGTTTCTCCTACAGTTTCAATTTCAACATATACTATATCTCCCAATTCTCGTTGGGCAAAATCTGTTATACCAACGGTAGCAATTTCTCCATCTAACTTGACCCACTCGTGGTCGTTGCTGTATAGGAGATCGGAGGGTATATTCATTTATATAAATTTTGATAATAAAAGCAAAGTAATACAATTCAATTTTAGTTTCCAAAATTATATCGTATAGTAATACCCGATCTGATTGAGGTCTGAGGGAAAGCAGTTGAAATAGCAAACTCAGAGAAATTATGGTCATAGAAAAGCAAGCTGGTCAAATTCTTTGACAGGTTGTAACCTGCTGAAAATTTTATGGACATAATTGTTTGTCCAGCAGTTACCTGATTGTTGTCATATTCTAAGTTTCTTAATAAAGTTATGTTTTTTCGATATGAAAAATCCGCCTTCAAATTAAGATCTCCACTTAACATGACCCTTCTTCCTCCCAAATTTGTTCTTATTCTCAAGTCTTTTAGGCGGTAACCCATACCTAAGATATATTCATTTCCACTTTGTTCGGTTAATAGACTGTTATCTAAACTTAATGATAAACTTCGGTCTCTCCTCATTTCGGCAAGTATTTTAAGAGAATTCTTAAATTCTACATCTAAACGTATCAAAGGATTGAATTGTTCCGCCAAATTAATGTTGGAATAAAACCTTGAAGTCATGTAATTACCCAATTTGTCTTTGAGTTGGGGTTGAGTGGGATCGTACTCCAAATTGGTTTGATAATTCGTAAGTGTATAACTAGAACGATAACCGTGTGTTAATGAAAAACGATTGAAAATTTTGGCCAATGATTTTATTTTTGATAGGCCTGTATACTTGAGATTCCAGTTAGGTAAAGGTATACCTTGAATCGGATCAAAAGATATTTTATCAGGATTTGTTCCAGAATATGCTGAAATGAAGGAGGCTGTCAAAACAGTTTGATGGTTTTTACTAAAGCCCTCGGGGAAACCATTTTCGTCACGATTGGTAAGTGAAGTTCCACGCTGAGCAGCAAGACGGTTGGCAATAATCAAGCGGTTTTCTCTAAAGTTTGTAAAATTTTTATTGATTATATCAGTTCCACCTGAAAATGCAGTTTTGATCAAAATGGTAGAAATTCCAAAGTTTCCATATTCATTGGTGTTCAGTGCGATATAGTCCAAGTCTTGGACTTGATAGTTTTCAGATAAGTTGTTTGAGTAATTACGCTCTGCATTCAAATCAATAGTTAAGTCTTTCAAAGGGTTGATTTGAGCGGAGATATTGAGTTTACTGTTGTGGACTTGAACAAAAGGCTCATTGAAATTTGGGAAGTTAGTTAACCAACCTCTTTTGGCGACTTCATAACGGACATCGGCTTGACTTCCAAAAGTAAAACCAAAGGAGGGGTCAAGTGTCCCCATAAATCCTACGTTTGGTAAGTAACCGGGAATGACTTTACCATTATTCTCTGAATAATTGAATTGGGCTCTTTTGATGGAAGAAAGCAAGTCAACAAAGTAGGTAGCTCCTTTCCTAAAGGCACTTTTTTTAGGTTTATTCTCTTTTTTTTGTGACTGAGGATTATCTTTGGCACCTCCTTTGGCAAATGGCTGATCAAATGGGGATTTTTTGGATTTTAATCCCAAAATGGTATAGAGTTTATCGAAGGAAATTGATCCTGTCAAAGTTTTGGTATTGGCATTTTGAATTGCATTAACAACACCTAATTGCTGACCTTCTTCACCTGTAACAGCTGCCATGGCGTTGGAACCTCTTTGCCAACTAAAATCACCCGTGTAGTTATAATTGGCATCAATAAAATTTAAAAAGGGTATTAATCTTAATGGTATTTTATAGTTCAAGGAAAGAGACTGAAAATGTCGGTCGGTTTGACCTGTATCCCAGATCCCATTCCAGATATCCAAACTTTTATTCACCCTTCCCAAAGGATTATTAGGGTCTTTTTCAAAGAAATTTCTGACTATGTTGTTGTTGGAGGCAGTAAAATTAAATCGCAAAGAACGTGTCAGATTGTGACTTAGAGTGTAAGACCAATCAAATAAATAATTCCTGAGTTGTAGGTTGGGTAGTGGAATTTGTCGGGCAGCATCAACCCCCTCCATGTATACCTGTCTGAAACGCTGACTGCTGAAAGATCGATTGATATTGGAGGTGATTTCTATGTTGCTAGGAATCAAATTGAAATTCAGTTCTTTCAACCATTGCCAATATAACTTTCCGTTTAAACCACTGATTTTCCTAAATGGGTTGATTTCCAGTTGTTTGAAAGAATGTCCGTAGTTGACTCCCAACTGTAAGTTTTTATCGGTTTGATTTTTAATTTCATAATCCTGGTGATATAACTCGTTGTAAGCGTATGAAAAATCAAAATTTTCAGGGCTTAAAAAATGTGACGGTTTATTGCCTGTTTTATTTTTTCGCACACCAATCAAACTGATACTTTTTCTGAGGGTATAATCAATGGCCTGATCGTTTATAGAATCTCTTTGTGAATTTCTTTTGGAGTTCTCCAATCGGTCTTGAAACAAAATATCTTGATAAAAAGGATCATACTCTGGTTTAATAAAGGTCTCTCCTATATTTAGGTTAAGGGGTATTTGCAACCCCCACTTTTCAGGCATTAGTTTTCCCAAATTTATGTTGGTCACTAAATCGTACTGTTTCATATCCTCCCGATTACTTTGATTGGGGGTCTGGTCTATAGATCCAAAACCAATGGTTGAGATCCTTGCTGTGGCAGCAACATTAGCCAAATCAGCAAAATTGGCATCCATAGCGCCTACGGCTGCCCACCCTCCTTTTGAATCGATTCCAGCTATTCGCAATTCATTAAACCATACTTCACCGCAAAGGTCGTCTCCTAATTGATTGGAGGGGTTTTTTACCCCTATCATTAAGGTCTTGATGGATCCCAGGGAAGGGTTCCCCTTAACTGCAAATTTGTATTTCTTGAATCCAGGCAAGGTACTGATTGGAGAAAACTCGCTCACAGGATTCATTTCCTCATCAAAATAGGAAACCTTACCCAAACCGGAATTGTTAATAGCCAATGCTTTTAGTTTTGAAAGTAATTTAATGGGTACTTCCAAAGCATTTGATTCTGGTTGCCAAACTTCATCAGCAGTAAATTTATTTGACGAACTTTCTTTATAATCAGTTGGTTTGAGAGGAATTTCGATTTGATAATAGTTGTCCAAGTAATCTGTACCCAACCTAATAAATGCAACCATACGTCGATCATAATCTTCGGCGGTACCTTCTCCAGGTAAAGGTTTCTGACCTACTATGGATTCGGCATGTAAAAACATTTTTAAGTTTTTGTATTGTCGAATATCAACATTCACATTTTTAAAAACGGCCCTATAGTCCATCGGTTGAAGATCACATATTCTGAGGGTCATGGATTGTTCATTTTGTCTAACTATGGTGTTGTTGTTGTTGATTTGTTCTCTTTGAATGTCAGGTGGTAATACATAATTAATAGGAATTCTGTTTTCGTTTTCTAAAATATTTACGGTACTGATATCTACAGTTGTATTGTTATTTTTGGGTAGATTTTTATTTATTTTTTGGTTATATCTTCGCCAATCTCCCCTAACCAAATCTAAGGTGCCAAATCTTAATACAACAGGTTCTGAGAAACCTTTGAGTACAATTCGCATAAAACGGATGGAACGCAAATCTTCTATATTGTTAATAGCCTCAAAATATTCAGCAAATTGCGTGTCCTGGTAATAGCCCTTCTGAACAGGTATTTTGAATTGAATCCACCGAGTAGTGATCTCGTCTCCATTAGGAACAGATACTCTTACATTTTCACGAACATCTGTAATAAAAGGATGGTTGCCAACCCCCATTTTTTTTGAGATGGGGACGCGGTATTCAAAGTAGCTGTCGATGGTGTTCATACTTTGATCTCGGTTAATATCCTCAGAATCTGGCTCAGTGGTGTTTCCTCTGTTGGTGTCAGAAAATGCGACGGGAGAGTTTCCCTGGGTTCCGTTGTAATTTTTATATCTTTCCAATACACCTCCCTTTGCTGATACAAAAAATTGGTAGTTGTCTCCTGCAGGGTCTTCCTTAGCACCATTGGTATAGACCAAGCCCTCTTCAATATCATCCAAACCGTCAAGCCCTACATCTTGAGCCTGCCTATCTTCGGGAATTGTATTAAAAGCATAAAGCAGTGATTGGGTAGAGGGAACCATTCCCCAAGATGTTTCATGAGCTAAAAATTGTGAATTGGGTCCAGGTAAGCCATTTTCAAATTGTTTTCTGCCATCTTTTAAAATGTCTTCCGATATGTTTCCCAAATGGAAATAAAGCTCTCCTAAGTCATCTTCCATCGTTGATAGTTCACTAAAAGTATCCAGGAGCCAAAACTCGATAAATTCTACATTAGACTGTTCAAAATTGGTAGCATTTATGGGTCGCATGATACCCGCCCAATTTTCAGCTCGATCTTTTTTAAATTCATCCTCAGTTACATTGTTATAAGGTCCTTTTTCCTCAGGATAATAGGCTAAATCTAGGGTACTTTGGACTGTTGTAGTTCCTTGAACAAGATCCTGCTCTGGGAAAATCTCTTTTATGAAAATCCTACGAGTGGTGTTTAAGGATATATCGTCATTATTGATCCCCGAGGGTCTTCCGCCGGCATAAAAAATTGGGTCAATGGAATACCAAGCAAGTTTGGACCTTCCAAAACCTCTACTGATTTCATTATTTTTGATCTCTGAGCCTTTAAAATTTTTGTAAGGGACGCTAGAGAGTTTCCAAGAGTTAAAACCCTTTATGTCGATATTGGTTTGTGCCCCTTCAAAATCATCAATATAAACATTGGATTCACCCTGTAGTTGGGTATTTTTTGGTTTTCCTGCAATGAGATTTGCTACTTCTCCTCTGAAGGACAAGATAGAGGGCATGTTGGTATTGATGGTAGGAATCTTATTGACCCAGCGAGTTAAAAACGGGAGTTCGGTAGAAAAATTGGTGTTAAAGCCAATCATGGTATTGTTTACAGGTTCTGTTCCATAGTTTGCTTTTTGAGTTAGTGGATTTTCACTCAAATTCAGCAGTGTTCCTCCAAAAACTACTTTATCATTCACTTTGTGAACTATATTGAACCCAGAGAACCTTTTGTTTTGTTGATTGAAAAAAGAGTTGTTTTCTACAGATATGTTAATGGGTACGTTTGAAGCTTGTAACGCAGGATCTAAAATCTTGACCCTCCCGATTGCATAATTAACGGTATAGTCGATACCCTCTCGCAAGACCCTCCCTCCAGCTGTTACCTTTACAGATCCGCGCGGAACATTAAAGGCTCCTATGGGAATACCATCACCTCCTTCGGATTTGTAGCGACCTTTAAGTTGAAATTTATTTTTCTCGGTAGTTTCCAGTGCTGCTGCTTTAGTTTTCAAATACATTTCACTGAAAACGTACCGTTTCTGGTTGACGTTGTAAGTTTCAATATTTTTGTAAAGTTCTTTTTGTGAATTGGGATCATCCAATAACCTAAAAAGGTATTCTCCAAAAGGCTCTATATTGGGGAAAATTATTCTCCCATATTGCGGTTCTATTGTAACTCCTGGAATATAATCAAAGAATCCATCTCCCTCAGGTTGTGGGTCTTTATAGAAGTTGAGTTTATCCAAATTGAAAGTATTCAAAAGAATTCTGTCGTCCATATTCTCAGGCCAAATGGATTTGTCTAAGGGAATCAAATAATTGATTGGTGAAGGATCTGAGTAAAGTATGTTAAGTCTGAAATTTTCCTCTGAAAGCTGGAAAGCACCGGTATTATAAATATTTTTCATCATCAAATCCCAAATGGGTTGACGAACATCTGTAATATTACTTTTTAGCATTTTGACCACCAAATTATTATTTACAATACTTTTAGGGCTCCCGTCGGGATTAGTGTCAACAACAGAGGTGGTTTCTACACCACCATTTGCAAATTCTCCAACTTGGTAGATCTTTCCATTAAAAGTGTATTGAAAAGCGACAGCTAAAACTTCGTCATTACTTAAGCGCTGATTAAGTGATATGTAACCTAATTGTGGTTGGAGTTTGTATTCACTTTGGCTGAGTTTTCTGGCACTTTCCAAAACAGCATAGTCAAAACCCTCGTTGAAGCTACTATTGTAGGGACCAAAAGAATTGGGAATCGAGGCAATATCGCGAATGTCAGTGCTTAAAATCCCTCCCTTACCAATAGCGTCAGGATCCAATCGGTTATTTTCATTGGCGGGTGGGCTCGAAAAAACTTTTCCATTAAAAAAATTGGTGATTTTATTATCCAATGCCGTTTTACTGGGATCACTTTCTCCCAAGTCCTGAAAACTTACAATATTTCTAATGTTTCTGGTTTGTGACCCTCTGTTCGTAATCCAAACTTCAATCCTTGTAATCTGAATTGGGGAATTGATGTAGGGATAGTTTTTAAGGAATTTATCGTAATTATCCCTAAAATATTGGGCCAAGAAGTAGTGACGGTCTTCCTCATAGTCAAGGGCAAAAATACTGAATTCTTGAAGGGTCCCGCCTCCTTGAGCGATTACATTCTGAGATTGTGACCTTTGTTCTGAAAAAACAGCCGAAATGGTAGTTTTTCCAAATTTGAGATCGGTTCTTACTCCAAATAGACTCTGAGCGCCTTGGATCAGGTTGCTGTTCAGGGGCATACTGACATTTCCTATACTGATATTTTGTAAAATAGCATCTTCTGTAACCTTACCATTGAGATAATCAGTAACATTGTTTCCTAATCCCATTAGGTTTTGATTTGAAAAAGAATTGGCTTTAGCTTTTAGATTTAGAATTTTTTGCTTGGCTTCGTCGTAGGTACTCTGAAAATCGCCTATTTTTTGTTGTATAGCACCTGCTTTTTGAGTAATATCCTTGGTAGCAGATAAAAATTTATCCGCACCAGATCTCAGCAAATCCCCCTCAGCATTCACTGACTCGGGTATAATGTCTGAAACCTCTGCTAATTGGGGTGGATTGAATTCTATTTTGACTAAGTTTTGAAAGTCAAAAGTGGACTCCGTGTCATAATTGGCAGTGATTTGTAATCTGTCTCCAATTTTACCCAATAAACTAAGACTGATCCTTTGGTCAAAATCAAAACCAAAACTTCTTCGGTTTCTGGGAGATGCTGCCGGATTATCGTTTTTTTGGTACCTTACCCCGAGGTCTATTCCCACAGATCCCTGTGGAACGATATCGATAAGGTTACTTCCAAAAATAGATTGAAAAAATTTGCTGTTAATATAAACCTCCGGAAGAAGGTTTTTTTGGGTTTCAGTCAAATTTTCGGCATTACCACTAAGCGCTGCTATTTTACCTTGAAAATATCCTTTCATCTGTTCAGCAAGTAGCATGGCCTCGAACTCTTTTGGGGATAATACCATAGGTGCATTAATGGGATAACCCTCTATGGTCTCGGTATAAAGATACATCCCAGTTTTTGGGTTATAAGTGTACTTTGAGCTGATACCCTTATACTTTGTATACCTTGATTTGGACAAATCATAGCTGCTTTCTACTTGTCCCCACAGACAAAAACTGCAAAACATCAGTAGGGGCAGCAGTAAAAAATTTAAACCTAAATGTTTGTTATTTTTTTTACAGTTCAAAGAGATTTAAAGTTTATTCAAGGCATATTTGATCAACTCCTCGACAGTGCTGTCGGGGTCACCCTGAATTAGTTTATCAACAACTTTTTCAGAGGCTTTTCTTGAATAGCCAAGCACCTCTAATGCTGATAACGTTTCTTCTTTGATTGTATTGCTTTTAAGAATAGGAATTTCTTCGGTCCCTTGAAGGGTTTTAATCTTGTCTTTGAGTTCAATAATGACCCTTTGAGCAGTCTTTAAGCCAATACCTTTAATACCTTGAATAGTGGCGACATCCTCGACTCCAATGGCATGCTGAATTTCGACAGGAGTGAGAGAAGAAAGCATGGTTCTTGCAGTGCTGGTTCCAATACCAGAAACAGAGATTAAAAGCCTGAAAACCGCTCTTTCCAAAACTGTAAAAAAACCATATAATATATGTGCATCTTCTCGAACTTGTAGATGGGTAAACAGGTTAATGTTTTCATCGGATGATAGACTTGAAAAAGTGTATAATGAAATGTTGATCTCATATCCAATACCATTGCAATCTACCACCACTTGGGTGGGTGTTTTTTCAACGAGCTTCCCTTTAATTTGTGTTATCATTTTTTTGTTTCAATTTTAATTTTTCTTGTGCATCAATGACAGCTATGGTCGCCATATTTACGATTTCATCTACTGTCGCTCCCAATTGAAGAATATGAGCTGAATCACTGAGCCCCATCAAAATTGGCCCAATAGACTGGGTATTGTCCAATTCCTTAATGATTTTATAGGAAATGTTAGCAGCATCCAAATTGGGGAAAATCAAGGTATTAACTTTTCGATTGTTTAAGAAGGAAAATGGAAAACGCTCGGCCAACATTTCATTATTCAAAGCAAAATCTGATTGTATTGGACCATCGGCAACGAGATCAGGGAGCATCCGGTGCAAATAGCTGACCGCTTTAGATACTTTTTTGGCCTGAGGAAAAGGAGAGGATCCAAAATTATTAAAAGATAAAAGTGCCACAACAGGCTCTACCCCAAACATTTTTACCGTTTGGGCAGTCATCAGAGCAATTTTAGCCAATTCTTTTGGTTCGGGATCTACATTGATTGACGTGTCGGAGAGGAAAAGCATTCCTCTTTTGGTGAGCATTAAATTGGTAGCTGCAACCCGATCAACCCCTTTGGCTTTGCCAATAACCTCCAAAATAGGTTTAACCACTGCAGGATATTTTCTTGAAAACCCTGAGAGCATCGTGTCTGCATCACCAGCTCTGACCATCATGGCGGCGTAATAGTTTCGTTCTTTGAGCAAACTATCACACTCGTAAAGAGTTTTTCCTCTTCTTTTTTGAGTTTCCCAGAAGGCCCTAGCATAAAGTTGCCGACTTTCGATATGTTCTTCTGTTTTAGGATCAATGATAGAGACCTCTGCCTCAAAATCAATCGACTCCATCAAATCTTGGATTATTTCTTTATTACCCAATAAAATGGGAATTCCAATTTTTTCTTCGTGAACGATCTGAGCCGCTTTAATTATGTCCAACTGGTCAGCCTCAGCAAAAACAATAGATTTTGGATCAGATTTGGCACGGTCATGGATCATTCTTAGAATTTTTTGATGTCCCCCTAATCGTTCGGCCAACTCTGCCTCATACCGCTGCCAATCATCAATAGGTTCTTGAGCAACACCTGAGGTAATGGCAGCTTTGGCTACGGCAATCGGAACCTCAACAATCAATCGAGGGTCGAAGGGTTTTGGGATGATGTAGTCTTTCCCAAAATTGAGTTTGATTTCTTCATAGGCGATATTGACCTGTTCTGGGACAGGTTGTTTAGCCAATTCAGCCAGTGCCTCTACTGCTGCCATTTTCATGGATTCATTGATTTTGGTTGCCCTTACATCCAGTGCACCTCTAAAGATAAAGGGGAAGCCCAAAACATTATTAACCTGGTTGGGATGATCAGACCTTCCGGTAGCCATAATGATATCGGCTCGGGTACTGCAAGCCAAATCGTAGTCAATTTCAGGAGTAGGATTGGCCATGGCAAAAACAACGGGGTTTTTAGCCATAGACAACAACATGTTCTCATCCAAAATATTGGGTTGTGACAAACCGATAAAAACATCGGCTTCTGTCATAGCCTCAGCCAAGGTATCGATCTTGCGGTCTGTGGCGAATTCTGCTTTATGGCTACTCAGGTTGGGACGGGAATTTCTAATGACACCCTTGCTGTCCAACATAACAATATTTTCTTTTTTAGCTCCAAAAGCTTGATATAGTCGAGTACAAGAGATAGCTGCAGCACCTGCACCAGATATAACGATCCTGACCTCCTCTATTTTTTTATTAGACAATTCTAAAGCATTGATTAAAGCAGCACAAGAGATAATAGCCGTTCCATGTTGGTCATCATGCATCAGGGGAATTTCCAATTCTGCTTTAAGTCGATTTTCAATCTCAAAAGCCTCGGGAGCTTTAATATCTTCAAGGTTAATGCCGCCGAATGTGGGGGCGATAGCTTTTACGGTTTTAATGAATTTTTCGGGATCTTTTTCATTGATCTCAATGTCAAAAACATCAATATCTGCAAATATTTTAAACAATAGTGCCTTTCCCTCCATAACAGGTTTTGAGGCCTCAGGACCGATGTCTCCCAATCCCAAAACAGCAGTTCCATTGGAAATAACGCCTACCAGATTGCCCTTGTTCGTGTATTTGTAGATATTTTCCACCTGTTTTTCGATTTCCTCACAGGGTATTGCCACACCGGGAGAATATGCCAGTGCAAGGTCCCTTTGGGTACGATAACTTTTGGTCGGGACTACTTCAGTTTTACCAGGTTTGGGTTTAGCGTGATATACCAAAGCTTTTCTCCTTTGTTGGTTTTTTTTCATTAATTTTTCATGTAATACAAATGTAGTAAATCATAAACGGCCATACTGTTACAAAATGGATTTGCACCATGATTTTAACAAAAAACAGAGACCACCCTGCTACAAAATCTAAAATGATCAATCATTGGTCCAAAACAAATTGACCATAATGGTTAATGGGTTTATGATTGAAAGGGTCAACAATTGCATCCAAGAGGAGGGCAAAATTTCCACGACTGATATTCTCGCGAGTAGTAATTTCGATCCCTAAAAATTCATTTAGGCTTTTTGAGTCCTTGATCCAATTAGGGAATGAGTTCTCCGGAGAAAATAAGTTATGTAATTTTTTAAACCATTGTAACATATCTTGATTTTTGCGTGAATCAGGGGTTGGTATGTGCTTGAATTGTTGTAATAAAGAAAGGGCATGATTCAAATCCGTCTGAGACAGATCCTTATCGGGATAAAACCATGTTTGATTTTCCCAACCCACATTCATTCCTGTTCCTTTTAAAATTCCTGTGGACCCTATTCTTTGATAGGTTTTAAAATGAGGGTGGTCTTTAGGAACGTCCAAGTATGGCAAAAGGTATCCCCCCTGATTTAAAAGCCGGTTTTGTACTTTTCTTATACTCACCTTTGCAGGGGAAAGGTTTTCTTGTACACTCAAAGCCGCAATCACCCCTGCTGCCTGTCCAATTTGTAAAACAACAGGTTGCAGGCGTGTAGTTCCATTAACAATATTTGTCACCGAAATGGATTTTTCGGCCACTATAAAATTATCAATATTTTGAGGGAGTAAACACCCCATCGGTACATTGTAAGAGGGAACTGGATAAAAATGGAGTTCTGGTAAATTTTGAGCATCAGGATGACTTGCATGATGATGATCCACCGGGTAGTCTCCTACAGCAACTCCTGTTCTGTATAGGGCTTTTTGCTGGTCATAGGGTTTTGCAATATGATTGACTGTCAAGGTGGTTATCCCTTTTATTCGTCTAGATTCCCTGTGATATGGAATCAGAGGAAAACCGTCGTCAGTGGGAAATTCTTCAGCAACCAAGCCATAGGTGTTAAATCCCAGTTCACTTTGTAAATAATACAAAAACTGTAATGACTTCAATTTGGCTTTTTCAAATGATTGGTGTCGCTCTTCTGAAGTTTGTTCTATAACATTAACATAATAATCGTTGCCATTGATAGGCCAATTTATCATTACTTTCCCTTTAGGCAGACGTCCATATGATAGCAAACTGTCCTTGGGCCAAAGAGTTCTGTTCATCTTTTCACCTATTTTGCACTGATCGCTTTCACTAGCACAGTAAAAAACTTCCGGATCATATCCCTGGGGTTTTTCAATAGTCACGTCTTTTAAATGATCCTTTAAAATCATTACATAAGTCATATCCTGGATAACGTCGTTTTCCTTTACAGGGGCAATATCCTCCCCATGGGTTAATCTGCTATCCATACCCACATCATAAGCTGCTCCTACTCGAGCAGCGATATCACCCAATTCTGTAGCATCAATTACTATCCTAGCGAATAGTATGAAAGTTTGACTGGAACTTTTGAACTTAATTTTCCAACCCCTTTCTCTTTTTTCAATGGCAATGACCTCAGTCCCAAAATGGGGCTCAAGAAAAGTTTCATTTTTAATCATATTTTGGAAGATCTGATTCCCTACCGATGGTTCAAAAAGGTGATTGCTTACCCAACCGGTCTGTAAAGCTTTTTTACTCCCATAGCGGTTGATCAAACTATCTCTAAATTCCCCCCAAATACCGGATGGTAATTTGGTATTACCGTCTACAGCACTTACTCCCGCTGCAGTAAGCATTCCTCCCAGCCATGGCCCCTCCTCCAAAAGGTAGGTTTTTACTCCTTGTCGAGCCGAAGATAATGCTGCCGCTACCCCACTGGTGCTTCCTCCTATAACCAATACATCTGTTTCTAAAGGAGCCTTTTCACAAGAAACTCCCAAAAAGTATAATACCAAAATCAAATTTGCTATTCTCAATGTCATATATTAAGTCGTTTTGAAATTTCATAAAGTTGAAACAAAGCTCGGGGTACATGGAAACAACCTTTCCATTTCCCCCCTTTTAGAGGAAGGAATACCTCTCCATAACGATTCAAATAACCATACCATTCTCCACCCCTTTCTTTATCTCTAAAATGTTGCCATGCATAATTGTGTATTTTTTCAAACCATCCCCAACAGACTTTAGAACCCGTCAGTTCATAACCTTTCAAAAAACAGATCATAGCCTCTAGATGTACCCACCATAATTTTTGATCCCATTCCAATTGTTGAGGGGGTTGGCCCTCAGCATCCAGAAAATAAAAAATACCTCCATGCTCTTTGTCCCATCCTTTTTCTACTATCGACAAGGCCATATTTACTGCTCGATCTATCCAGTCCTTTCGATCCAATTGTACTCCCAAATCCATGATAAACCACATGGCTTCCAAGCCGTGTCCAGGATTGATCAGTCGACCATCAAAAGTATTGGAAAAGGAACCCTCGAAGGATATATTTTCAAGAATTACCCCTCTTTTCTCATCCCAGAAAAGATCAAATATATCGTTTACGCAGGCATAAATATGCTTTTCTTTTTCTCCCTCGGGGACCAAGTCTCCCAATTCATTGAAGAGATTACAGAGAATCATGGGCAGGGCAAAATTTTTGAGGGGGCGTGTATCTTCATAAGATTTGTCCCAACGATCTTTCGGTTTAGCTTCCCTTTGGATTATTTTTTTTAAAGTCTCGTCCACCACAATTTTGTATTTTTTTTCTCCAGTAATGTGATGCATCTTCCCCATAGCCATACAGGCGAAGGTGAAGGAAAAAATATTGTAGGGCATTACTAACGGCTGACCATCTCTTTGAAGGGAAAAAAACCAATTGTAATCGCCGTCATGACCAAATTTCTCTAAAAAATCACAGCCGAACTGGGCAATCTCAAACCAAATTTTTTTCTTTTCCAAACGGTCGTATAAATTGGCGAATGTCCATACTTGTCTAGCCTGTAACCACAAGAATTTATCAGTGTCATATACCTCATGATCGGAGTTTATACAAGTATAAAACCCTCCATATTCAGAATCAATGCTGTGTTTTTCCCAAAATGGAACTACCTCTTGGGTCAGTTCATTTAAATATAATTTGGAAAAAGAAACAATTTTCATTTTTTTTCTTTTAGGTAATCTACGTAACGATTGTATAAATGGCCAGCTTGAGGATAAGCAGATTGTGGACTCATAAAATGGGAGAACTCGAAGGTAATGGCCTCTGAAATTCCTGCACGGGCTGCCGTTTCCAGCTTATACCTCAATTTGTCCCATTTGATTGGCAAAAACTTGATGGGCATGTCCCGGTCAAAAGTTTCTGAATTAATCCAGGATGTAATTTGATTTTGATCGGCGAGTGATTTATTAACCCTTATAAAATCCTCAAGCTGTTCATAATGCACATGACCATCTTGAAAAGCTACCACATCAATACTATCGCGAATACCAGCGAAAATGACCTCCCATGTTTTAAAATGTTCGTCCAAACTTATGGATTGATCTCTGTGACTTTGGGAGGTGTATTGAGAGAGGTTTTTTGTCCCGTCGATATATGGAGACATTAATATAGGAAGTCCACTTGATACCTGCTTACAATATTGACCCAAGCCAGCATAAAGATCAATGATTCCTCCAATATTACGGTTACACTCCTGAGTCAAATACCAACCCTTAAAGGCTCTATGGTTTCCGTACCGCTCCCAAACTTCATCGATCACTTTGTAGTTAAGCCTAACCTCCTTTTCATAATCACCCGAAGTCCAATATTTTCCGGAATCATATAAGCCAAAATAAAAATCCATATCGTTTTCTTTACTCAATCGTAAAAACATGGATACCAAATCCTTTTGGGGATGGATTGCCTTTTCCTCAATGGTCAATACCTGAGAAGGGAATGTAATCCAGTTTTTATAACCACACCGGATCATGATCACTTTGTCGATACCCACTGATTTCATGTATTTAAAATCCAAAGACCATTCTTTTTCACCCCAATTTTGATGAGGAATATCATGGCTGATTTCATCCAAAAAGGTCCCCTTAATTAAAATTTTATTGGCCATATTAATAAACTTCTTTTTTTAAAGGTTCATACCAAAAATATTTTAAAAGGATTGAGGTTATTGCAACCACAGTAAGAGAAAGAGCAAGGGCATCCCATTTTTTGATCATCAAAAAGATAGGCCAAACTACCAAGGCCATCTGCCATATGATTCCTGTCATTACATTAAACATGTCTTTTCCAAACATACGATTGGGTAAAAAAGTTGGATCATCTTTTTGAACTTCAAATAAAACAGGTTTCCAAAAGCCCCATGGATTGACGTTTTTATAGAAACTTTTCAGCACTTCGATGTTATCAGGAGAACTAAAGTAGGACCCTATTATGCAACCCAATATGGAAAATGCAAAAATGACGGGGAAAAAATAAATATCAATCCAGTCTACAAAAAAGATGAGTTTTACAGTAGAGGCTAATAGCCCTGCCAACATACCCCAAAAATAACCATAACCATTAAACCGCCACCACACCCATTTCAAGACATTAGCAGCAGTATAACCTCCATAAAGGGATGCGGTGATCCAAAGGGTAATGGCATTTAGAGAGTCAGCAAAAAAGCCAAAAAATACGCCAATTACAACCAATAAAAAAGAGGACAAATAACCAAAGCGGACATAAGTTTTTTCTTTTTTTCCTGGCAACAAGCTGTTTTTTAATAGGTCATTCGCAATGTAAGCAGGTGCTGCGTTAATTACGGCGGCAAAAGTTCCCATAAAAGCCGCCATGAGTCCAGCCAATAGCAAACCTTTGAGTCCGGAGGGAATAAAGTTTGCAATGGCGATGGGCAAAATGGTTTCAAAATCAATCTGAGGGTTTGTGGCCATATCAGGGGTAAGAAATACAATTGCCAAAACAGCAAAAGAAGCGATCATCAGATATCGTGGAGAAAACAATACGGCTATTGTAAAGCCACTCATCTTTGCAGCTTCAAGGGGAGTTTTAGTAGAGAGTAATCTTTGCATATCGTATCCAGGCACAGGTCCAGCCAAACTAGAGAAAAAGCCCTTAAATAACATCATCATAAAAAGGGCACCAATCCACTCAAAACCATCCGTGGTAATTTTCTCATTCAATTGTGGGAGTATACCAGACCAGTCCAAATCCATCTTCCAACCAAAAAAGAGCTCCTCCCAACCCTTGGGTACACTATTTATGATTTCTGAATGATTAACTGCATTGAAAGCAATCACAGCAATGGCGATACTGGAAATGGTCATTATGATGTATTGAAACACCTCTGTTGCCACCACACTCATCATTCCCCCTCTAAGAGTATACAAAGTGGTAATACCCACAATGATAAGGGCATATGCATTTTCTGAACTTATACTAAGAATTTGGTTTTGAAGGGTCAGATCCCAAGGAAATATAGCCGCACAAAATTTACCAATACCTTCAAAGAAATATGCTATAAATCCAATTGCTCCGATAACAGCGAAGACAATGATGATATTTTTCGATAAAAAGCCGCCCCTACCGCTAAAACGGGTAAGAATCCAAGAAGCTCCCGTCATCACATTAGAACGCCTAATCCAAACTGCCAAAAATATCATTACAAAAACTTGATTCCAAACAGGCCATAACCAAGGAATCCAGGCACTCTTAAGGCCATATACAAAAAGTAGGGTAACTGTCCACATAACACCAGAAATATCAAACATTCCTGAGGCATTGGACAAACCCAGGAAATACCATTTGATTTTATTTCCACCCAAGAAATATTGATCCAGATTGTTTCTTGCCTGTTTTGCAATCGAAAAACCTACACCCAATACGATTATAAAATAGACAATAACAATGGCGTAATCTATACCGCTGAGATGCATGAGCGATCCAAATATTTTTTATTTAACAAATGACTTACCGGCTTTTTCCACTCTAAAAGTTTCTATATAACCTCTATCTTGGAAGGTAACAAAAGCAGTTTTACCATCTTTACCTCCAAAAGTTATATTTGAAGGTTTTTTGCCTTTCATTTGAATCTCGACCAATAACTTTCCTTCAGGTGACAACTTGGCCACCGTTCCTTTTCCATATCGAGTAATATATAGATTCCCTTCAATATCACAGCGCATACCGTCCATTCCAAAGTCGTCAAATTGATAAAAAAGTCTTTTATTCGATATATTGCCCTGTGTGTCAAGATCAAAAGCCCATACACCTCTTTGGACACTTTCATTGACATATAAAGTTTTTTCATCGGGACTGACTTCAACTCCATTAGTCGTGCCCATATCTTTAGATAGAAGATGAAATTGACCATTTTCTATTCTCCAAAGCTGGCCCGTGCTTTCTTTCCAATTGGGATCGGATGCAAACATCCTATCATTACAACATATCGCCAGATCATTTGGCTGATTTAACAATGAATCGTGAGCATAAACCTCAACTTTTTTGGTCTGGAGATCTACTTTCAAAATATTATGTCCAGTATAATCTGCCAAGTACATGCTTTGATCTTGACCAAAACGTATTCCATTGGCAGTACTACCCTCGGGCAATTGTTCAATAAATAAACTAAAATTTCCCTCAATGTCAACTTTTCCAACCGAGCCACTTTTAATGGGATTTACAAAAAAAAGGTTACCGTCCCGGTCAACTGCAGGCCCCTCAAGTCCCGAGGTATATTCTCCCACATAAACCAAATCCTTAGATTGGTAATACAATTCTTTTTTTTCGCATGAAATTTGAAATTTCATTAGAACCAGTAACATTCCAAATACAATAGTTTTCATTAGCAATAATTTCAATTTGTAAATTAATTAATTTAATTTTAAACTATGTACAAACTTAAAACTATAAGTTTTATCCTGTTAATTTCATTTTGGAATTGCTCTGATATGAACACAAAAAACAAAGAAATTGATGTTCCAAAAATTTCTGCTGAAGATTCTTTGAGCTTTGAAAACATATCATTTGCTCTAGAAAAAAAAACCTCACTCAATAAAATCAGTTGGTTGGAATGGGACCAATTTTCCTACCAACCTGAAGTGGGATATAGAATCGCCCATAATGATAGTCTTTTATTTTTAAAATATTACGTCAAAGAAGAACATATTTTGGCTCAAAGAAAGGATCCTAATTCGGCAGTTCACAGAGACAGTTGTGTAGAGTTTTTCATAGATCCCCTTCAAGACGGAAACTATTACAATTTTGAATTTAACTGTATCGGCACTACACACCTTGCATATGGTCCCAGTAGAGGGAAGCGAACTTTTATTGAGCCTGAATTGATCAAACAAAAAATCATAACTTGGTCAACGTTGGGCAAGAAACCTTTTGAAGAGAGATCCGGTAATTTTGAGTGGGAGATGGTGATCGTTATTCCATCTTCAATATTTACTTATAACGAAGATTTTAGTTTTTCAAAACTTGTTTCCAATGCTAATTTTTATAAATGTGGAGACGATACTTCAAAACGACATTATTTAAGTTGGAATCCAGTTAAAACCCCAAATCCTGATTTTCACCGCCCAGAATATTTTGGAACTTTGAATTTTGAATAAAAATAAACTTTAAAAATTGATAATGATTGATATGAAAATGAATTTAAAGCTTAATTACGACAGATTATTATATGTATTTTCTGCACTAGTTTTAGTGGCTTGTGAGAGCTCAAAAAGAGACGGTCCACTCTATCTACCAGATGGTTTTGAAGCTACAGTTTTTGTAGACAGTATTTCAGAAACAGTACGCCACATGGCGGTGAATAAAAATGGAGATTTATATGCCAAATTCAAACGTCCAAGTGAGGCAGGGGTAATAGCCGCAATTAGAGACTTAAATGATGACGGGATTGCAGATTCCTTAGTCAAGTTTGGCGAATACCACAAGCCACAAAAAGGTAATTATTCTACCGCTGCCAGAATTTACAAAGGGTATCTCTATTACAGCTCCGAACTAACGGTTTACAGAGTAAAACTGGATGATAACCTTGTTCCTAAAGGAAAAGCTGAAATTATTGTTGATGATGATCATCCCCACGGTTCACATGAACACATTGGTAAGCCAGTTGCTTTTGATGAAGAGGGACATATTTATGTTCCATTTGGTGCGCCTAACAACGCCTGCCAGAATCCCAAAAGGACACCTCTTGTTCCAGGCCAGGACCCCTGCCCT
>TARA_B100000963_G_scaffold297131_1_pt1 | contig 78265 bp, 77 predicted proteins | sample TARA_B100000963 | Tara Oceans TARA_B100000963 (sample SAMEA2622097) | marine metagenome | biome: marine biome (ENVO:00000447); feature: surface water layer (ENVO:00002042); material: "saline water (ENVO:00002010), including plankton (ENVO:xxxxxxxx)" | depth 5 m | reverse complement strand
TTGTTTTTAGTCTTTTTTTAATCATTTTTGATTTTTTTTTACATATTTTGATATATTTTTAATCATTTTTAATCAATTTTTGTGTTTTTAACCATTTTTAATCAACTTTTGTTATTTTTTAGCCATTTTTTGATCTATTTTTTAACTTTTACACCATTTTAGGATTTTTTATTTTTAAAATGAAAAAAGTCACTGTCAATTTAAAATCGTTTATGCTGATTTTTATTTTTAAATAATAAATAATTACTTTCGTGTTTAGAATTAATCTAAATAAGGTGGGAATGAAAAAACTTATATTACTCTTACTCGTTGCTCTGACAATGTCGTGTAACGAAGAAAATTCAAATGAAGTTAATCTATATAGTCAAAGACACTATAATGTTGACAAGAAACAATACGAAAATTTTGAAAAATTAACTGGAATAAAAGTTAATGTTGTTAAAGCAAATGCAGATGAACTAATTGAGAGACTAAAAAATGAAGGTAAAAGTAGCCCTGCTGACCTTTTTATAACAGTTGATGCAGGTAAATTGTACAAAGCAGCAGAACTAGGATTACTTCAAAAAATTGATTCTGAAATTATTAATAAAAATGTTGACCCAAAACTCATGGATCCAAATGGCTTTTGGATTCCAATTACTTACAGGTCAAGAATAATTGTTCATAGTAAAGATAGAGTCAAAAAAGAAGATTTGGACTCTTATGAGGACTTAGCAAATGAAAAATGGAAAGGAAGGATTTTAGTAAGATCGTCGTCTAATTCATACAATCAGGCTCTTTTATCGTCTATTATAGCTAATCATGGTCCAGATTTAGCATTAGAATGGTCAAAAAATGTTGTTCAAAATTTTGCTAGAGATCCAAAAGGAAATGACAGAGATCAAGTAAAAGCAATTGCTTCAGGACAAGGGGATTTAGCAATTGTAAATTCATATTACATTGGTCTTCTCTTATCTTCTAGTAAAGAGGAAGAAATAAAAGCAGGAAAATCAATAAAAGTTTTTTTTCCAAATCAAAAAGAAAACCAAACTGGAAGTCATATAAATGCCTCTGGAATAGGTCTTGTAAAAAATTCTCCAAATAAATTAAACGCCATTAAATTAATGGAATACCTTACAGATATTGAAGCCCAAGAAACATACGTTAACACTAGCTTTGAATATCCTGCTAACCCAAGTGTTCAACCACACGAGATTGTAAGAGAATGGGGGGAATTTAAAAAAGATAGTCTTGATCTTAATAATTTAGGTAAATTCAGAGATGATGCAATATTAATTTTTGATAAAGCTGGTTGGAAATAAATAGTTTTTTCAAATTAGAATATAAAAGATGGACTCTAGGTAATTTAATTCTAGGACTACTTATTTTATTACCATTATTTACATTACTCTATAACTTTATTTTTTTCAAAGGCTCCTCTTTTAAACATATATTTGAAAACCTAATTTTTGACTACACAATAAATACATTTTATTTAACCCTAATAACATGTTTTTTTAGTCTGATTTTTGGAATTTTTCCTGCTTGGATTATTAGCAATTATAATTTAAGAGGGAGGTTATTTTACGATCTTCTTTTATTTTTACCCCTCTCTATACCTTCATATATTATGGCATTTACTTACAGTGATATTCTAAGTTTTACAGGACCAGTTCAATCATTCTTCAGAACCTTCCTGCCTCAAATTTCAAATTTTTTAAATAAAGACTTTTTACAAATAGAATTTCTAGGAATTTTGTTGGCATTGGCTTTATTTCCATATGTTTACACTGCATCGAGGATATCCTTTAGTTATTTAGGATCTAACTATATTAATTTATCAAAAAATCTTGGCCTATCGTCATTTCAAACTTTTTTTAAGGTTATACTGCCTTTATCAAAACCAGCTATTTTATCAGGTTTGTTTTTAGTTATCATGGAGGTTTTAAATGAATATGGAGCTGTTAAATATTATGGTGTTAATACCTACACAACAGGTATTTTCAGATCTTGGTTTTCTATGGGTGACCCTGACTCAGCAATTCAGCTTGCATGTATTTTGTTGTTTTTTGTTCTTCTTTTATTTGTTTTTGAAAATAAATCTAATTCCAAGAAAAAATTTCACTTTGAGGTCAACTCCAAAATTCAAAAATTAAATTCAATTGGAAAAGGGAAAAGCCTTATATTTCATTTAATTTGTTTTTTACCCTCATTCTTTGGATTTATAATACCATTTTGCTACATATTATTAAATTCTATTACAATAGTAAATAAAACGGATCTTTTAGAGTTAGTAAAACTGACATTAAACAGTGTTGGAATTTCTGTTATTTCCTCTTTTTTAATAATTGTTATTTCAATCATTTTTTTATTTACAGAAAAATTGACAAAATCAAAATTAAATAGTTTTATGAGTCAATTAATCTCTCTAGGATATGCAATTCCAGGGGCAGTAATTAGTCTAGGGTTAATTATATTATTTTCAGGCATTCAAAATAATTTTTTTTCAATCACAATAATTGGCTCTTTCTTTCTTTTAGTTTATGCTTATATAGTGAGGTTTTTAGCTGTTGGAATTTCGCCAATCAGATCAAATTTAGTTAAACAACCAGATTCTTTAAACGATACAGCAAAAAACCTTGGACTAGGACCAATAAAAATTTTTCAAAAAATTCACTTACCAATAAGTAAATTGGCACTGATTAGTGCTTTTACAATTACTTTTGTTGATCTATTGAAGGAACTTCCAATAACTTTAATTTTAAGACCATTCAATTTTGATACTTTAGCAACTCAAACATATCAATTTGCAATTGAAGAGATGTTAATTGAATCAAGTATATATTCCCTGTTTATAATTTCAATAGGTTGCGTAATGTTATTAATTTTAAAAAGAAATTTAAATAAAGATTTAGATGTATCTTGAAATAAACAACTTAGTTAAATCATATGTTCCTAATACAACTATAATCAGGAATCTATCTCTATCTATGAGTAAAGGCGAAATTATGTCATTTATAGGAGAAAGTGGGTCAGGAAAATCTACATTTTTGAAATGTCTATCAGGTCTTGAAAAGATTAACTCTGGATCAATTAAATTAAATGGAAGAGTCATAAATGATGAGAATGTTTTTGTCAAACCACAGAATAGAAATGTAGGTTTTGTCTTTCAAGACTACCCATTGTTTCCACACTTAAATTTATACAACAATATAACTTTTAATTTAAGTAAAGAATTTTATGAAAAAATAAATTACATAATTGATTTAACGAATCTTAAAAATCTTCTTAAAAGATATCCTTATGAATTATCTGGAGGAGAACAACAAAGGGCATGCATTGCCAGAGCACTAGTCAGGGAACCTGATTTACTGTTACTAGACGAACCTTTTAGTAACTTAGATAAATCAATAAAAAAAACAATTAAAGATGAAATTCATAATATCATAAGTGAAACTAAAACAACATCTATTTTAGTAACACATGATATTAATGACTCTCTTGATATATCTGATAAAATTTTAATTTTTAAAGCTGGATTAATTCAACAGTTTGATGATCCAGTAAAAATGTATTGCGAACCAGCAAATTGTTACTGCGCTGAAATACTTGGTGATTTAAACAAAATCAAACTTAAGAACAAAGAATACTTCATAAGACCTGAGAAGCTGAAAATATGTACCAAATCTAATTACGAATTTTTAGTTCATAAATCATCGTTTCAAGGTAAAAACTATATTATCGAGGGAGAATTAATGGGTCAAAAAATTAAAATATTCTCTGAAATTTCTTATAAAAAAAATGAAATTGTATTCATTGATTTTAATAAAAATGACTTAATTTATTTTGATTCTCTTTGCAAGAGTTATTTTAGATGAATTTATTTTAAAAAAAATTTTTACTTAATTAAATTTAGTAGATTTGAAAACTTTAAATTAAAAAATGGATATTTCATCAATTGATCTTATTGTCTTTTCATTGTATGCTATTTTAATACTTTCAATAGGTTTATATGTTTCAAGAGAAAAAAAAGGTCAATCAAAAAGTGTTGAGGATTATTTTTTAGCAGGTAAATCGTTACCATGGTGGGCTATCGGAGCTTCACTAATTGCAGCTAATATATCTGCAGAGCAATTTATTGGCATGTCTGGTTCAGGCTTTGCCCTTGGATTAGCAATTGCCTCATATGAGTGGATGGCTGCGATAACCCTTTTAGTTGTGGGGAAATTTTTTCTTCCAATTTTCATTGACAAAGGTCTATATACAATTCCAGAGTTCATTGAAAAAAGATATAGTACTAACCTAAAAACAATTTTAGCAATTTTTTGGATAGCACTTTTTGTTTTTGTAAATCTTACAACTGTCCTTTTTTTAGGAGGTAAAGCTATTGATACAATTGTTGGTAATGGAGATGGTTCAATTTTACTTAATAGTATTATCGGACTGGGTCTTTTTGCTGCAGCTTACTCTCTTTGGGGTGGTTTAGCCGCTGTTGCGTGGACAGATGTCGTTCAAGTTGTGCTTTTAATATTTGGGGGGTTATTAATGACTTATTTTGCGCTGAGTAATGTTACAGAATCTGGAGGTTTTATCGATGGGTTAAAATATATATATGAAAAGGCTCCTGAAAGATTCTCAATGATTCTATCAAAAGGCGAGATTATTACTCCAAATGGTAGAGATGCATGGTTTGACCTTCCAGGAATTGCAGTTTTAATTGGCGGAATGTGGGTTGCTAATCTTTATTATTGGGGTTTTAACCAATATATTATACAAAGAACCTTAGCAGCTAAGAGTTTAGAAGAGGGTCAAAAAGGAATTGCATTTGCAGCATTTTTAAAACTTATAATTCCAATTATAGTTGTTCTTCCAGGAATTATAGCATATGTGATGAATTTAGATGAAACGGGAAGTTTAACTAGAGAATCTATTGATAAAGGATTTATTGGTTCTGCCGGCAATATTGCTAATGATAATGCGGCTCCTTGGTTAATCAAAAATTTTATTCCAACTGGTATTAAAGGGTTAATTCTTGCAGCCTTGTCAGCTGCAATAGTTTCTTCTCTGGCCTCAATGATAAATTCAACGTCTACAATTTTTACTATGGACATTTATAAATCTGCAATTAACAAAAATGCAAATGATAAAAAATTGGTTTTTATTGGAAGATTAACTGGTTTAATTTCTTTAATTATTGCAATGGTTATTGCACCTAAACTAGGAAGTCTTGGACAGGTCTTTCAATTCATCCAAGAGTACACTGGGGTTGTTAGTCCAGGGATTTTAGCAGTTTTCATAATGGGTTTATTTTATAAAAAAGCTACAAACAATGCTGCTATCTGGGGTGTTATATTATCAGTTCCAATTGCAATGTATTTTAAATTACATAGATGGTCTGACATACCAATTTTTATTAAAGATATCCCTTTTATGCATCAAATGATGATAACATGTATTGGTACGATTTTAATAATTTATTTAATTAGTTATATTGAGGGAAATGAAGATAATCCAAAAGGTATTAAGTTAACAAAAAAACTTTTTGAAACATCGCCAACCTTCAATATTTCCTCAACTGTTATTCTTTTAATAACTACTTTCCTTTATGCAATATTTTGGTAATATTTTTTAAAATTTAATGTTCAAAATCATTTTGTATATTTAAACAAAAATAATTAATATGAATGCACCTAATGCCTCAATTTTAAATTCTATCGTTCTTATTCTCATGAGCTTGTGGGGATATATTTCATCAGAAACCCCATCACTAACTGCTTTAATACCCCTTTTTTTTGGTGTTATAATTTTACTTTGTTTGAAAGGAATTAGAAATCAAAATAAAATAATTTCTCACATTGCAGTTTTATTAACCTTAATTGTTTTGATTGCCCTGTTTATGCCACTAATGGGCTCAGTAAACAGAGGTGACACACTTGCTACAACAAGAATTTTATTAATGATTTTAACTTCTGTAATTTCAATGATTTATTTTATTAAAAGTTTTATTGAAGCGAGAAAAAATAAATCATGAAAAAATTCCTTATAGATGGAATTGCTATTTTTATTGGTATTCTTGCATCATTTTCTGTTGAAAATTACAGAGAGGATATTGAAGAAAAGTCAATTCTTAATGATTCTGTTATCACCCTTGGTGATGAAATTTCAAATAATGTTGAATACACAAAAGAACACCTTGCTCAAATAAAAAATATTGAATATGTAACCAACTATATAATTGATAATTTTTACACTTTAAAAATTGAAGACTTACATTCCATACACAATAATAATCCTTTTTTACACAGTTTTGATATAGACGGAAAAATTAAATATATAAAACAGTATAACGATAGAGATCTACTTGTTTTTTTTTATGCATGGTTAGCATGGGAACCTGAAAATATTTTTTTTCAATCAATGTTGAATTCAGGTGCACTTTTGAAAATAAAAAATCAAAAATTACGAAGAGAAATTGAGTCAATATACACGAGACAAGAGGAAAGAGTTAATGGAATGGCTATTGTAACAAGAAACAATGGGACTCCCGCAATGGAATGGTTCACAGAAAAAGAAGATTTATATAAAAGCGATATCTTACTAAAAGATATATTTTATAAACATAGAGATCAAAAGTTAAAAAATATCATGAAAAAAAAGTCTGGAACCTTAAAGAATAGGATAATAGATTTAGAAAATTATCTTCAGTCGCTACAAAATGTTGTTAAATTAATAAGTACTGAATACAAAAAGTTAGATTAAATCTAAAAAGATGTATCGCCACTTTCTAAATTAAGCTCTTTAATCCAGATATTTCTATATAAAACCTCATGACCCTCAGATTGCAACTTTAATCCACCCGGTTTTGGTGTTATCCCAAATCCATTATCATTTCCTCCGTCAAGACCTGAGAAGGGACCTCCCCAAACTTTTTTGATACTTACATTGTCATGAACTAACTTACTATTAAAATATACAGTAACAATGGGTTGTTCTACTATTGAATCATTAATAAATCTTGCGGCCCTAAATTTAATATCATAAGCATTCCATTTACCAAGTCCCCTGTAAATTGAATATGGTGAAGATTTTTCATTAATGACTGCGCCAATTCCATGTTTTGTTGAATCTCCATCTTTTATTTGAATTTCATACCTATTTTGTAAATAAACACCGCTATTTCCACCTTTATTTTTAATTAAAAATTCAATATGAAGCCTAAAATCTTGAAATTTTCTGTTGGTTACAATATCTGCAGTTCCATATTTCCCTCCTAATGCAACAGAGTCAAAAGTATTTAAAACTGTTCCAACGTCAACAGGATCGTTGACAATTTTCCAGTTAATTGGGGGTGTTGCAATTAATCTAGGTCCATCCCAATATGACCATTTACTATCCAACATTTCTCTTGATCCGTCAAATAAAATTTCAGATCCTTTTGGAGGTGTCAATCCTAAATTGTAATCAAATTTTTTATTTTTTGGATTACATGACAATAGGATAATTGAAAAAACTGCAAAAAATCTTGCTATCATATGTTCTAATTTAAAACTTTATCAAAAAAATATACAATAATTTTTTGAATTCTAAATTTATTTAGATTTAATAAAAATAATTTGTAGGAATAAAAAATATATTCGTTATTTGTAATCAATCTAAATAAGAAATATAATTATGAAAAAATATGTATTACTATTTGCAATTTTTATTGCAATTAGTTCTTGTTCAAAAGATGAGTACACTGGCCCAGCCTCTGACGCATCTTATATAGTAAAAGAAGTTGATAAAATCGTTGAGGTAATCAAGGAAGTACCAACAACAGTTACAGTTAATGTACCTACACCGGTTGCTCCACCAGACTATGATTTCAATAGAAAAGGAGTTTCAACTGTATATTACACTGGTCAAACAAATAGATTAAAAATGGCTGCTGCATTAGGTTCTGCAATGAACTCAAACACCTCAACCAAAGAAAAAATTAATAATATGTTTAATAATGGTGAAGGATTTGATGATGCTACATTAAATGGTACCGGTAAAAAAGTTGGAAACAAAACTGGAGCTTATGGTTCAGCTACTGTAAAACCAATTTTTGACTCTTGGATCACTGATTTTGTTGATAATGTTATTCCAGCTTGGAATAACGATGCAGCTAAAGGTGTTGCAGGAAAATATACAGATCCTGGTGAAGGAGGAAGATCAGTATACATAAATAAACAAGGTAAAGAATACAACCAATTATTTATGAAAGGTCTAATTGGTGGTATGGCAAATGATCAAATTATTAATGGTTATTTATCAAAAACTAAACTAAATAGCGTTAAAGACGATAATGATAATGGAGTTTTCGGTTACACTTCACCTGGTTCAGCAGAACCTAATGTCACAAAAATGGAACATTTTTGGGATGAAGGTTTTGGCTACCTATACGGTTTAGACAGCCAAACTGATCCAAAACTTGGAGCTTCAGGAGATGTTTTATTAAACAAGTATTTAAAAAAAGTGAACGCTAGCGATGAGCCTGGAATTGCAAAGAAAATCTATGATGCTTTTACATTAGGTAGAGCTGCTATTACTGCGAAAAACTACACATTGAGAGATGAGCAAGCTGACATAATTAAGGTTGAACTTTCAAAAGTAATTGGTTATAAAGCTGCTTACTATATGTACAGTGGCGGAAGTAACATTGAAGCAGGAAAATGGGCCAATGCTCACCATGCTCTTTCTGAAGGTTATGGTTTTATCTTGAGTCTTCAGTATACTCAGAAAGCTGACGGAACACCGTATATGGATAATGCTGCTGTTAATGCTTTACTTGCAGAACTTGACAAAGGTGACGGTTTTTGGGATCACGATAAATCTACACTTGGAGTACTTGGAAAACAAATTTCTGATGCTACAGGATTAGTTCCTCAAAATGCTTACTAACCTATGAATAAGAAACAGGTATAATTTGATTCAAATAGCGGTGACATTGTTACCGCTATTTCTTTTAAAAAAAAAAAAATGAAAAAAATATATTATATACTATCGTTAATGATCTTTTTCTCTTGCGGAAAAGACAGTTTATCTGACACTCAAACAAAACTTGTTGATGTAACACCATCTGTATCACAAACATCTGAATCTGATAACACTGACGCTACTTCAACTGACGACAATTCCTCATCGTCTGATGACGAAACAACCACTGAAGACAGCTCATCGTCAGATAATTCTGAGTCCCAAACATTTGACAGAAAAGCTCTTTTAACAAATTGGGCAAATAATATAATCATACCTCTTTACGATAATTTTAATATAAACTTAAATCTATTGAGTGACGAGGTTACAAAATTTAATGAAACTCCTAATTTAGATAATCTAAAATTAGTTAGAGAAAAATGGTTAAATGCATATAAGTCTTGGCAACATGTTGAAATGTTTAATCTAGGAAAGGCAGAAGAAACTTATTTTCAATCAAAAATGAACGTTTACCCTTCCGATAAAGAAAGAATTGAAAGAAATTTAACAAGTGAGACTTACAGCCTTGATAATCCAAATAATAATGATGCTCAAGGTTTTCCAGCTCTTGATTATATGCTTTATGGTACTGATGAGAGCGACGAAAAAATTATAGAAAAATACTCATTAGAAAACAAAAAATATAATACTTATCTATCTAGTCTTGTAAATAAGATGGTTTCTAATACTAGTGTTGTAGTAAATGACTGGAATCAAAATAAAGAAACTTATATTAACTCAACAGAGAACACCTCTACCTCCAGCATAAATAAAATAACTAATGATTTCATTTACTATTATGAAAAACTTTTTAGAGCTAATAAAATTGGTATACCAGCAGGTGTTTTTTCAGGTTCTAAACTACCAGACAGAGTTGAAGGTTATTACAGTAAAATTTATTCCAAAGATTTAGCACTTGAAGCTATGAGTGCAATTGAAAATTTCTTTGTGGGTAAAAAATATAACTCAGAGGATAAAGGTGAGAGCTTAGAAAGCTATCTTAATTTTTTAAATTCTGAAAAAAATGGTTCAAGTTTAAGTAAATCGATAACAGATCAATTCAAAGTTGCTAAAGAAACAATTGATAAATTAAATAATGATTTTGCGTCTCAAGTTAATGAAGATAATAACAAAATGTTGGTTGCATACGATGAAATTCAAAAAGGAGTTGTCTTTATGAAAACAGACATGCTTCAATCATTAAGTATTAGTGTGGATTACGTTGATGCTGACGGAGATTAAAATCTAAAACAAACATACTTATAAAATTGAGAGCAATTAACTCATATTTATCAAAATCTTGTGATTCTAGCCCTCTAGTAGTTTTTAGAATTGCTTTTGGGCTTTTAATGTTTATAAGCATGATTAGGTTTTGGCTGAAAGGGTGGATAGAGGAATTATACATAAATCCTAAATTCCATTTTTCATACTTTGGTTTTGATTGGGTAAAACCATTTGGTGATCTTACATATATTTTATTTATTATTTGTGCTTTATCGTCAATTTTTGTATCAGTTGGTTTTAAATATAGATTTTCAATAATCATTTTCTTTTTAAGCTTTACTTACATAGAGTTAATGGATAAAACAACGTATCTGAATCATTACTATCTAATAAGTATTTTAAGCTTTTTAATGATATTTTTACCTGCCTCTTCAAGATTTTCTCTTGACTCTTTTAAATCAAAAAAGTCATACAAATTAATCCCTAAATGGACAATTGACTCAATCAAATTTTTAATATGTATCGTATATTTTTATGCTGGCTTGGCCAAAATTAATTCAGATTGGTTAATTGAAGCTATGCCACTTAAAATATGGCTCACATCTAAATATGACCTCCCAATTATTGGGGAATCTCTTGTGCATCTTGATTGGTTTCACTATTTAATGAGTTGGGGGGGTATGATTTATGATCTTTCAATTCCTTTTTTACTTCTTTACTCAAGAACAAGGATATTTGCTTTTATCATGGTAGTCTTTTTTCATCTTTTCACTGTCATTTTATTTCCAATTGGAATGTTCCCATACATTATGATATTTAGTGCATTAATTTTTTTTAGTTCAAAATTTCACTCAAAAATCATTTCTTACATTGCCTCTTTTTTTAAGAGTTTGAATTTTAAAAAATATGAAACAACAAAAAATGTATACTCATTACAAAAACTTAAAGCTACTTATTTTATTATTACATTTTTTTTCATCTTTCAAATATTATTTCCACTAAGAAATTTATTGTACGATGGTGAACTTTTCTGGAATGAAAGAGGATACAGATATTCATGGCGAGTAATGTTAATGGAAAAAATTGGATATACTACACTAAAAATTAAAGATAATGAGTCTGGAAAATCGTTTTACATAAACAATGACGATTTTTTGACTCCCTTTCAAGAAAAACAGATGAGTTTTCAACCAGATTTTATAATAGAATATGCTCATCATGTTGGTGATTACTACAGAGAAAAGGGATATAAGAATTTGTCTGTATTTGCGGACAGCTATGTAGCCCTTAATGGAAGAAAGAGTCAGAGGTTTATTGATCCGAGTATAAATTTATACAAACAGAAAAGATCATTAAAAAATTATAAATGGGTTTTACCTTTTGAAGATGAAATTAAAGGTTTTTAATATTTGTTTATTTATTTGTATGAATCTAATTGGTCAAAATAATTTTCAAGGTGTCTTGAAATCAATTGATGGTGAAACTATACCTTTTGTTGAAATATTTTCTGAAAATAAATATATAACAAGCTCTAATTTAGACGGAGTTTTCAATATTGAATCTACTAAAAATGAAATTGAAATATATTTTTTCGTAGATGGATTTTTACATTCAAAAAAAATTTTTTTAAGTCAAGAAGAAATTCTTGAAATAATAATTGAAAAAAAATCAGTAAATCTTAATGAAGTTGAAATAATTGCTAATAAAAGAAAGTCGTTTGTTACAAGAAAATTGAATGATGTCGAGGGAATAACAATAAACGCAGGGAAAAAAAATGAAGTGATACTTGTTGATCAATCCATTGGAAATATTGCTTCTAATAATTCAAGACAGATATATTCTCAAGTGCCTGGACTAAACATATTTGAAAATGATGATGCAGGTATTCAATTAAATGTTGGCGGAAGAGGACTTAACCCAAACAGATCATCAAATTTTAACACCCGGCAAAATGGATATGATATTAGTGCTGATGTATTAGGTTACCCAGAGAGTTATTACACTCCGCCAGCTGAAAGTTTGGAAGAAATTCAAATTATTAGAGGGGCAGCATCTCTTCAATATGGAACTCAATTTGGAGGTCTAATTAATTTTATTTTTAAAGAACCTACTAAAGAAAAACCTCTAGAAATTCTTACAAGAAATTCAATTGGAAGTTTTAATCTGTTTACGAATTTTACAAGTTTGAGCGGAACTAGTAAAAAATTAAGTTATTACACATTTTTTAATTTTAAAGAAGGAAAAGGATTCAGACCCAATTCAAATTTCAACTCAAAAAATGCTTTTCTTAATATAAATTACAACATAAATAAAAATTCAAAATTAAAATTTGATATTACTTACTTAAAATATTTATCTAAACAAGCTGGAGGTTTATCCGATAAAATGTTTCTTGAGGATCCTTTTCAAAGCAATAGAGAAAGAAATTGGTTTGGTTTGGATTGGCTAATTTATAATCTGAATTTCTCTCATAAAATTAATTCAAACTCAAATCTGAACATTAGCTTATTTGGTTTAAATGCCAAAAGAAATTCATTGGGATTTAGAACAAATAGAGTTGATCAAATTGATCCAATTAATGAAAGAGATCTAATTAATGGTGATTTTAATAATTTTGGAGGTGAATTTAGATTATTGTCAAATTATAAATTTTTTAATAAGAAATCTCCATTTTTAATTGGATTAAAAATTTATAATTCAAACAATAAAAGTATACAGGGTCCTGGATCTGACGGATATGACGCAAACTTTACAATTAAAGAAAGTTTATATCCAAACTACACTAACCAATCGAGTTATAAGTACCCGAACTCAAATATTGCTTTTTTTGGAGAAAACATATTTTACATTAGTGACTCTCTCTCAATAACGCCCGGTTTTAGATACGAATTTATTAAAACTGCAAGTGATGGTTACTATAAAAAAATTAATCTTGATGGAGCAGGCAATGTAATACTTAATAATACTATTGACAACTCAGAAAATAGAGCTAGAAATTTTATCCTCTATGGGATTGGTTTAAGTTTTAAGCCTAATAAACTATTTGAATTTTATTCAAATTTTTCAGAAAATTATAGATCGGTAACTTTTGCTGACATTAGTATACTAAATCCTGCCTTTTCTATTGATCCAAACATAACTGACGAAAAAGGAAGTACTTTTGATTTTGGAATTAGAGGTAATTTCAAAAACTATGTCTCTTTTGATACAAATTATTTCATCCTTAATTATAATAACAGGATAGGGTTTGTTCCAAAATTAACTTCTCAAGGTAATGTAAAAAGTCAAAAGGGAAATGTTGGAAACGCAAAAATTCAAGGAATTGAATCATTAATTGACATTAATTTAAAACAAATTATGGGTTTAGGAGATAATTATATTATAAACTCCTTTTTAAATTTTTCACAAATTAATTCAAAGTATATTAATTCTGATATTCCTGGAATAGAGGGAAAACAGGTGGAGTTTGTTCCAAAAAATAACATCAAAATTGGATTTAGAGGAGGGTATAAAGATTTTATTTTTAGCTATCAGTATACTTACATGTCAAATCAATATACTGATGCTTCAAATGCAATTATTGGAAGTCTTAGTGGTGTTATAGGTCAAATTCCCTCATATAAAATCTCTGATTTATCTTTTAGTTACAATATAAAAAAAACAAAAATTGAGGTTGGCTTAAATAATATTTTCAATGAAAAATATTTTACCAGAAGGGCAACAGGGTATCCAGGTCCAGGAATTATTCCCTCCTCACCAAGATCTATATACTTAACATTCGAATACAAAATTTAAAGTCATGTGTAAAAAAATTAAAATCATTTCAGAAACTAAAAATGGGTCTTTAATTAAATGTGAATGTGGAAGATATCATTTTACCTATAACAATTTGTTATTTGAATTTACTGAAAATGAAATTAGAGCCTTCAAAAAATTTTTAAAATCAATCTCTGTCTCTTATTGGAAAAAACAATTCTCCTGTGCCGTAAATTGTAGGTCAAAAATTATACCTATCCCAACCAATCAGGGTAATCTCCTTTTAATCTTTAACGAGCAAGAATATTATAATCTTTTAGAATTATTTTTTCCAAAAAAAAATAGAATTAATAAATTGCTAAGTACTAGCGAAATAAATTATAATTTTTTAGAAAATTAAATGATAAAAAAAAATATTATTTTCTACGATGCATATTGTGCACTGTGTGATAAGTCAATTACTTGGATTTTAGAAAACGATAATGAAAATGAATTTCAATTTTGTCATTTCAAAAGTGATTTTGCAAAATCGTCATTAAAAAATAACTTCAAAACTGATTCAGTTTCGATTTTAACTGTCAAAGGTGAAGTTATTTCCAAAAGTGATGCCACAATTTTTATTTTATATACTTTAAAAAAATATAGGAGCTTTTATATAATTTTAAAAATTATACCAAAAAAATTAAGAGATTTTTTTTATGATGTAGTTGCTAAAAATAGATATCAATGGTTTGGAAAATTTGACTATTGCAAAGTTCCTTCCCCAAAATGGAAAGAAAAATTTATAGAATAAATTCTAATTTAGAATCAATCTTAATCCTGCGAATACTCTTATTCCTTGATTGGAATTATAAACATGGGAAGCGTCAAAGGTAAGAGCATAAGGATTATCAAAAGTTTGTAACACATTTCCCAAGGAATCAAATTCAACTAATTTGTCAAATGGATCAAATGGCCTTGCAATACTATTTTTAGCTGGCACAAAATCCAATAAATTTTTAACTCCAACATAAAATTGGAGTCCATTGGAAATTGAATTTGTTAATTGAATATTTTGAATACTATGAAGTGGAGATTTACTAATTCGGGGATCAATATCACTTAATTTTGGTAAAATCATAGGCCCCAAAACATTTCCTGTATAGTCAATTGTAAACGATTTAAAGTTGTATGATACCCTCCAAACTCCCAATAAAGATTCAGTTAACTCGGGTTTTTCTTTAACAATATTATCAATATAATTATCCAAAAATGTTAAACCTAAATTAATTCTTAATCCAGAAGAAAAAGTTGAATTTAAACTTAACGATCCTCCTCTAGTAATTGATGAGTTAGTTAAATTTTTATATATAATTTTATTAGGATTAATATTATAATTTGGAATTATTTTATTACTAAAGTTTGTGTAGAACAAACTTGAGTCAAATTCTAAAATCATGTCTGAGTCTGTGTAAATATTTTTCACATAATTTATATTCAAATTCCATGACTTTTCAGGCTTAAGTTCATCTTCAAAAACAACAATCCTGTCTCCAGAGAGTGCAGCATGTTCCTCGGTAAAAACATTTACAACTCTAAAACCAGAACCGACTCCAATCCTAAATACCGATGATTCATCATCGGAAACCCATTTGTAATTAATCCTTGGAGTTAAAATGCTCCTATACAAAGAATTATAGTCATATCTTAATCCTAAAAGAATTGAGTTTTTTTCACTGAATTTCAACTCATTTTGAACAAATACTCCTGGAATAGCGGTTTTACTGGGTGTATTTCTATTTGAAATCTCGTCAAATGTTGCGGTTGAATTATCATCATAAAATGAATTTCTGTATGAAACTCCGAATGTAAAGTCAATTAATGAAATACTTTTATTGTATAAAAATTGGGCAAAGGTATCAACTTGCTTTGCATCATAAAAGGTTAAACCATAATATGAATTTTGATTATGATTATTATAACTAAACTGAAACTTCAAATTTTTATTCAAATCCAAATTTCCGTATAATTCAAATCTTGTAGTATAGATACTTTCCCCATATTTTAAATCACTACCTCTAAAAGTAGAATCCCAATCTAATTCTCCACCCCATCGGTCCTCATAATAGAATCTAGAGGCTATTGAAAACTTATCTTTTAAGTTAATTTTATTAAATATTGAAATTCTATCTTGTATTGACAAATCAGTAAATCCATCCTCATTTTTATCAATAGGGTTAGAATAATTGAAATAATTTATTCCAACTATAGAATTAATTTTTTTTAAAAATTTATACTTATATCCTATATCAAAGTTTTTTTCACCCCAACCTGTATAATATGTCTCCAACGACAGTTTGTCACTGTATTCAGGAAGTTTTGTAATGATATTAATCAAACCTCCTATCGCTTCAGAACCGTATATTGCGGATGCAGGACCTTTAATTACCTCTATTTTTTCAATTAATGATTGAGGAATTCCGCTTAGGCCATAAACTGAAGATAATCCACTAACCATAGGAAGACCATCAATCAATATCATTGTATATGCTCCATCTTGCCCATTAATATGAATGTCTCCAGTATTACAGACACTACAATTAAGTTGGGGCCTTACTCCGTTTATATTTTGTAATGATTCAAAAACCGATGGTGTTATATTTGATTTAAAAAAACTCTTGCCGTATACATCTACAGGTATTTGACTATTTAACTTAGATACTGGTTTTAGTGTACCCGATACAACTACCTCATCTAATTTTTTATTTTGAAAAAAATAAATATCCCCTAAGTCGAATTCATTTTTTAATTCAAAGTCCAAACTAAAATTTTGCTCAGCAAAACCCTCGAGATAAATAGTTAAATCAACTTTAGATGTTTTTATATTTTCAATTAAAAATTTACCATCTAGATCGGATTTAAAAATTTTATCAAAATTTAAAATAATTTTTGCCCCTTCAACTGGTTGATTATCAGAATTGTACAAAACTCCGCTAACAGAATAATTTTGTGCAAATAAGCAATAATTTATTAAAAAAAATATAAATAAAATATTTCTCATAAATATTATTGATCCGTAAATATAAATTGTTTAAAGGGCAAAACAATTTAAAAAGAAATATTTTTAACTTTACATAAAATATATTATTATGTACAAGGAACTAGACGATTTAACATACGATGTATTAATTAGATGGGACAAAAAAAAATTAGTAAATTTTACTCTTAGTTTATTGGAGGAACAAAATAGACTTAAACCCAAAAACTTAATTCACCCTGGTAATGGATGTTTAAGTTAACTTTTTTTATTTTTAATTATTAATTTATCAAAAAATGAATTTAACAAATGAGTACCAACCATTACCAGATTTTCTTACTGTAAAAGAAAGTGATATTCATGGTTTAGGCTTGTTTTCAAAAAAAGATCTACCTGAATCTACTCTTCTTGGTATATCTCACTTATACAATTCTAATTTCCCTGACAATTATCTCCGTTTACCACTTGGTGGATTTATTAATCATCACGATATGCCAAATTGTATTGCAAAGTCTTATGATGACCCTGAAAAGCATATAAAAATATTTACTCTTAAAAAAATTAATGCTGGTGAAGAGTTAACTGTTAAATACATCATAAATAAACTTAAAAATCCTAGGTGGGAATTTAACTGGGAAATATCTCAATAAAATCATGAAAAAAATTAAAATTCTATTCATATTAACAAACTTAATATTGCTTAATAGCTGCAATTTTTCTGATTCGAAAAAAAAGCCTGAAATTATAGAAATTAAAAAAAATAATAAGTCAGAAATAAAAATTGAAGAAATAAAAATTGACGGCTATCTTGGCAACTATTTTAAAATAAAAAATTTTTTAGTAAATGATGATTCCAAAAATTCTTATCAAGCTTTATTTGATTTTGAAAAATCAATTAAATCAATTGACATAATTAAATTTTCTGATTTAGATCAAAATCAGATAAAAAGTATAATCAATAAAATTTTAAACAATGTAGATAAAATGAAATCTAAGTCAATTAAAATTCAAAGATTATATTTTGAAAAATTAAGTCAAAATATTTTTAACCTAATTAACATTATTGATCCTAAGATAAAGGTATTTCATCAGTATTGCCCAATGTTTAACCAAAACAAGGGTGGAATGTGGCTGAGTTCTTCAAAAGAAATTTTCAATCCACTTTTTGGTAGTTCCATGCTTAAATGTGGTTATATTAAAAGTGAAATAAATTAATGATGCGATTCTTATTTTTATTTTTAAGTATTATTTTTTTTTCGTGTACATCTAAAAAATCAAATAATTGTAAGTTGTTTTTAGAGTGTCTCGATAGAACTGTATGGAAAATAACTACAGGAACCTTTTCTCAATATAATGTATTTATAAATGATCCCAAAGGATTGTATATGTTACAATATGAAATGTATAACAATAGTCCTATTTGTAGAGAATTTTCATTTAACAAGAAAGAATTCAAACAAAACAAATTGGAAATGAGCACCAAACTTTTGGGTGGAGACGCAAGATTTATATGGAACCAAAACGAAATTTATTGTACTTATAAAAACAATTTGAGAACAGAAAATATAACATTTTATCGCTCATCGATTAAGGAACTTGAAAAATCAATTGGAAATAAAACCGGATGCAATATTAAAATAATTTCAAAAACCTAATGGGACAGTTTATAAAATTTATTATAATATACGGAGCAATAGCAATATTAATTATAATTGCATATAACGCTATTAGAAAATTAAAAAAATAATTAAACTATCTTCTGGAATTTAATTTTGCAAGTAATCTTAAAATTTCTAAGTATAACCAAACGAGAGTTATCATTAGTCCAAATGCTCCATACCATTCCATGTATTTTGGAGCTCCTTTTTCAACGCCCTCCTCTATAAAATCAAAATCTAATACAAGATTTAAAGAAGCTATTACAACGACAACTAAACTAAACCCTATACTAAACATAGATGAATTATTAATATCCATGACTGGTAAGCCCGAACCAAAAAAACTCATAATAAAGTTTATAAGATATATTATTGCAATTCCACCTGTAGCTGCGAAAACACCTAATTTAAAATTTTCGGTAGCCTTTATATATCCTGACTTGTAAGCAAATAGTAGTGCTAGTAAAATGCCAACGGTCAATTGAATAGCTTGAGACACAATACCATCATACATGGTATTGTACATATACGAAATGCCTCCAAGCAAAGAACCTTCAAGAATGGCATACAATGGAACAGTTACTGGAGACCATGACTTTTTAAAAATTGTTACTATTGCAACAATAAATGCAGCAATCCCACAAAAAGCCAATACACCTAAATTAGTTTGATTGAACATATAGTAGCCAGAACCTACTAAAAGCAAAAGTGAGATAAGGGTTTTATTAATTGTTCCATTCATTGTCATTAACTGATCCCCAGAGTATGAAGTTGAAAATGTTTTACTTGACAAGACAGGATTTCCTGATCTCATTGATAAGTGTCTATTCATATTTATTTTTTTTTCAAAAATAAAAAATATAATTTTAGCAACATTAAATAAACATATAATTTAAATGAAAAAAATCAACTCTACACTTCTCATTATTTTTTTTTCTTTTAATTTTTTTAGCTTTGATACCATGCAAGTTTCAAATTTTAAAGAAAATAATAAAATCAAAACATTAACTATAACTAATTCCTATGGAACAAAAATCATTCTTACTAATTATGGTGGAAGAATTATGTCAATATTTACAAGTGACAAAGAAGGAGATTTTGATGATATTGTTCTAGGTTACGACAATGCATATGATTATTTGAACGCCAAAGAAAATCCTTATTTTGGTTCAATAGTTGGTAGGTACGGTAATAGAATTAAAAATGGTACTTTTTCAATTGCTGATAAAAGTTATGTTTTAGCAAAAAATAATAATATGAACCATCTTCATGGGGGAATTAAAGGGTTTGATTCAGTTATATGGGAAATTGAAAATTACAATTCAAATCAGGTTACCTTATCATATCTCTCTCCTGACGGAGATGAGGGGTATCCTGGAGAGCTCAAGGTTAAAGTTAAATATTTAATCTCAGAAAAAAATGAGTTAATTATTGAATACTGGGCTGAAACAAATAAAAAAACTATTGTTAATTTAACAAATCATTCTTATTTCAATCTAAGTGGTTCTAGCAATGGTTCCATTGAAAATCATCTTTTAGAAATAAATGCTAAATATTATACTCCAGTTGATGAAAACTTAATACCTACTGGTGAAATTTTATCTGTGAAAAAAACTCCCTTTGATTTTACAAAATTGAAAAAAATAGGTTCTAATATTAATGACGATAATATTCAATTAAAATATGGACTTGGATATGACCATAACTTTGTTCTGGATAAAAAATATAAAGAATTGAATTTTGCAGCAAAAGTTATTGAACCAAGATCAGGTAGAGTATTAGAGGTTTTTACTAATGAACCTGGAATTCAATTTTACAGTGGTAATTTTTTAGATGGAAAAATTATAGGTAAAAAAAATATGTCATATGCTAAAAGATCTGCATTTTGTCTTGAAACTCAACATTTTCCAGATAGTCCTAATAAAAATCATTTCCCGAGTACAATGCTTAGTCCTGAGGAAAAATATTATTCTATTTGTGTATATAAATTTTCTTATGTCAAATAATTTTGAATTGAATTTTAACTTCTTTAAATTGAAATAAATATTTTTGAAATGTTTATAATTGAAAACTATTTTGTAGCAGTTGTTTTCTGTTTTATCACTATGATATGTTGGGGTTCCTGGGCAAATACTCAAAAACTTGCCAGCCAAAAATGGCCTTTTCAGCTTTATTATTGGGATTACACTCTTGGAATTTTATTAATTACTCTAATATTTGGATTTACTCTGGGCTCAACAGGTGATCTAGGAAGATCATTTATTGTTGATTTAAAGCAGGCTGAATCTAATTACATTAACTTAGCTTTCTTAGGTGGTGTAATATTTAATTTTGCAAATTTATTATTGGTAATTGCTATTGAAGTTTCAGGAATGGCAATAGCGTTTCCAATCGGGATCGGAATTGCTCTTGTATTAGGAGTTTTTACAAATTATTTAGACCAACCTGAGGGAGATCCTCTTTTTTTAATCTTAGGTGTTGGATTCGTTACGTTAGCGATTATTATTGACGGCTTTATATACAAAAAAACACTACAAAAGTCTGATCAAAATCCTTTAAAAGGAATTATTTTGTCGATTCTAGCTGGGATTTCCATGGGATTTTTTTATAAATACGTTGCTCAATCCATGATTAGTGATTTTGTAAATCCTGAGATAGGTAAACTTACACCATATTCTGCCTTAGTAATATTTTCTTCAGGAATTTTATTATCAAATTTTGTTTTTAATACCATTAATATGTATTATCCAATTTCAGGAGAAAAAACAAGTTTTTTGGATTATTTCAAACTAGGTAGTTTTAAACTACACTTCATTGGTATACTTGGAGGGATTATATGGGGCATTGGAATGTCTTTTAATATAATCGCTTCAGATCAAGCAGGACCAGCAATAGCATATGGGCTTGGTCAGGGTGCAACTTTAGTAGCAGCAATTTGGGGAGTATTTATTTGGAAAGAGTTTAAAGATTTACCAAAAAAATTCAATTGGTTATTACCTATTATGTTTTTATTCTTTATATCTGGTATTGGTCTCATAATTTTAGCTAAAATTATCTAAACATATGACTAATAATCAATTCGTAATTGGAAGCAGTAACACTGATTTGGTTATATATTTAGACAGAATACCTAAAATAGGAGAGACAGTTATGGGAGGTTCTTCATCAATAATTTTTGGAGGTAAAGGTGCAAATCAAGCTGTATCAATAAAAAAAGCAGGAGGAAATGTGAAATTCATCACTCAATTAGGAAACGATATTTTTGGAAAAAATTTAAAAAACTATTTTAAAAAACTTAAACTTCCTAGTAAATATATTTTAACTGATTCTAAAAGTCCATCTGGTACAGCTCAAATTTTTGTTTCCAAAGAAGGAGAAAATTCTATTGCAGTTGCTCCTGGATCCAATGGAACTCTAAAATTTAATATTTTAAAAAAATTTTTAAATGAAATTAATGAAAATGATATTATTTTACTACAACTTGAAATTCCAATTGAAACTGTTATCAAAATAATTAATTTCGCCTTCAAAAAAAAAATTAGAGTGATTTTAAATCCCGCACCGATGTCAGATTTAAGTAAAAAAATTTTGAAAAAAGTATGGATGATAACCCCCAACGAGACAGAAACTGAAATACTTACTGGAGTTAAAATAACTTCAAAAAAAGATGCATTTAAAGCTTCTAAAGAGCTATTAGATATGGGTATTAAGCACGTAGTTATTACTTTAGGAGGCAAAGGTAGTATTTATAACTCTGTAGGAGAGAAAATTAGTTTTTGCGTACCAAAAGTTAAAGCTTTAGACTCCACTGCAGCTGGAGATGTTTTTAACGGATACCTTTGCAAATTGATTTCAGATGGAGAAAATATTAAGACTGCGATTAAATTAGCCCATGCTGCTGCAAGCTTATCAGTGACTATTAAAGGTGCTCAAACTTCAATACCTGATTACAAAAAAACAATGAACTTTTATAAAAAAAATAAAGAAAAATTTACAGTTGAACATTAAATTTCTTAATCACATTAATCTCAATATCCATCTGTAATTATCATATGTAAACCTTCCAATTAGTCTTTTGTCAGGATTTTTAGATTTTAGAACATTAATAGTATTTTTTTTAACATAAATTGGAACTTTGACAAATTTAGTTTTCTCTTCGTTATAAATATTCACTGAAAAAATAAAATCCTTTTGAATATTATTTATATTAATTATTTCATAAATTTTTTGAGTAATCTCTCTAGACCAATTCATCACATCAAATGATGTTTTAAATTTTTCAATGTTATCAATTCCATTTTTAAATGGTACATCAGACAATATATTGAAATTATAATTATCCTGAGCTTTTATTTTGTGTACAAATAGAAATAATAATATTATTAAATAATATGACTTTAAATTCAACATTGAATAATTTTTATTTAATTTATATAAATTTACAACGAAAAAATTCAATTATAATGAGATTTATAAATTGTTTGCTATCAATTTTAGTTTTTTTAGTTCTCTTCAATTGCACAGATAATCAAAATAATAAAAAACCAAATATGACAACAAAAGTTGTTTCAGAGATTATAACTGACAAAGATTCATTATTGGTAAAAGATATGGTTTTGATTCCCTCTGGAACCTTTGAAATGGGTAGTGTTAACCAAGAAGGTTTTTATGATGAATATCCAAAACATGTAGTTAAAATTAATTCATTTTGGATGGATAAGACTGAAGTTACGAATGCTCAATTTAAAAAATTTGTAGATGAGACTGGTTATGTAACTACTGCTGAAAAAAAAATTGATTGGGATGAAATAAAAAAAGGGTTGCCTAAAAATACTCCAAAACCTAATGATAGTTTGCTTGAACCCTCATCGCTAGTTTTTAAATATACTGAATCATCAGTCAATTTGCAGGACCATACTCAATGGTGGAAGTTTCAAAAGGGAGCTAATTGGAAAAATCCTTGGGGACCCGGTAGTTCGATTGAAGGTAAAGATAATTACCCTGTTGTTCACATCAGCTGGAATGATGCTCAAGCCTATTGTGAATGGGCTGGTAAAAGACTTCCAACTGAGGCAGAATGGGAATATGCGTCTCGAGGGGGAATTAACCATTCTGTCTATTCATGGGGAAATCAAATAATTAATACTGGTTTGCCAAAAGCAAATACATGGGACGGTGAATTCCCTTATAAAAATTCCTTAAAAGATAATTTTGAGTTCCTGGCTCCTGTTAAAAAATTTATCCCTAATGGCTATGGTTTGTATGATATAGCAGGCAATGTGTGGGAATGGTGTTATGACTGGTATCGCCATGATTATTACAAAGAGTTTGAAAATAATATAGCTGATAATCCAATTGGTCCACAGAATAGCTTTGATCCAAACGAACCTTACCTTCCAAAAAAAGTTATGAGAGGAGGAAGCTTTCTGTGTAACGACTCGTATTGTAGTGGATTTAGAAACTCTATGCGAATGAAAACTAGCCCAGATACAAGTTCAATTCACGCTGGATTTAGAACAGTTTTAGATGCAAGCTAACTTTCATCAAGCCTAATCAATCCCTCTTGAGCTACAGAGGCGACTAAACTTCCCTTATTATTAAATATATTGCCTCTTGAAAAAACTCTTGAATTTGAAGCACTTGGACTTTTGATTTGATAAAGTAACCAGTCATCGATATTAAATGCTCTATGAAACCATATTGAGTGATCTAAACTAGCAGTAAAAACTCTACTTTTATTTATCCTTGACCTGTGAGGAAAGGTACCAGTTAATAATAAACTATAGTCTGAAAAGTATGCTAGTAATTGTTGTTTAACAGGTAGTTTTAAACTTAACTTTTTCTTGGTTTTAAACCATATATCATTATTTGCCTTAGAGTCATTACTCAATTTATTTAATATATCCTCAACAGGTCTCATCTCAATTATTGATGGATGTACTGAATTGATTATATTCAGCAATTTAGAAGGTATATTCTCTTCTTTTTTTATCTCTTGGACATTCATAAGTTTTTCGGGCTTTCTGACATTAGGAACTTTCATTTGATGTTCAAGGCCGTTTTGATTTAATTGAAATGAGGCAGCCATATTGAAAATTGCTTTATTATTCTGGTATGCAATAACTCTTCTAGTACTAAAACTCCCTCCATCTCTTAAATTATCAACCTCATACATAATTGGTACTTCAATATCTCCAGGTAAGATGAAGTACCCATGCATTGAATGAACAAACCTATTTTCCTGAACAGTGCAATATGCAGCATTCAAAGACTGAGCTAAAACTTGTCCTCCAAAAACTCTATTCCATGGAGGTTTGTAATTTTTACCTGAAAATTTTGTTTCATTTATTTTTTTTAATGTGATAAGATCTATAAGTTCCTCAATATTTTGCATAATTCAATTTGTTGTCCATGAAAAGGTTTCCATTAAATGTTTGATGTCATTTTCTAAATATGTTATAGCGGGTAAAAGTGAATCATAATTTGGTTTTGAATAAAAATATAAAGAACCTGTTAAGAAATTTTTTTTTTTATCAGTTAAATAAAATTGAACCTGAGATGCAGCATTACCCTTAATTGAAAAAATTGATCCATAAATTTGATTTCTTTCATTAAAAAATTCTTTCTGATTAATGTCTGATTGTTGACGAACGTGCTTCAAAGGCATTCGATTCATATCTTGTAATATCGAATCTAAATTATTTTTAATCTTAAGATAAGATAAGTATATAGTTGCCTTTTGCAAAGGATAATGAATTTGATTTATACAATTTTTATTATTTATTTTAATAATAGCGTCCTGATTAATCTCAAAAACGGATTCACAATATTTATCAATATACTTATATTTTGGAGTTGGATATTCTAAATTTAAAAATGCTTCTGGTTTTGGAATAATATTTTGGTCACATGAGATAAAAATTACTAAAATATAAATATGTCTCATATTAAATATTTATTTAACCAAAAGTCTAGTCTGTCAGACACAAATAAAAAATTCTAGTCAAATTTAATTTAAATTAAAAAGGTAAATCATCTTTTGAATGGTCATCTGACACTTTTATAGATTCATCTGAAGCTGTATCATTGTTTTGGATTCCCGTTTCCTTCTTTATTGATAGGAATGTAAATTCACTAACAATGATTTCAGTTGTATACCTGTCTTCGCCATTTTCTCCTTGCCACTTCCTATTTTTAATTCTACCTTCTAAATATATTTTGTCACCTTTAGTTAAATATTTTTCGCATACCTCAGCAAGTTTGTTTCTAACAACAATGTTATGCCATTCAGTATTTGTAACTTTTTCACCAGTATTTTTATTTGAGTATACCTCATTTGTTGCTAGTGGAAATCTACATAGAGATCCACCTCCATCAAAATACTTGGATTTGGGGTCATCTCCAAGATGTCCTATCAACATTACCTTATTTAAAGTGCCAGCCATATTGTTTTTTATTTCAAATATAAAAAATCAACTAACAAATTATGAGTATGCATCAATATATTTTTTTATAATAACAGGAATTGGATAGTTTTCAATAGATTTTACCTTAATACCAAAAGTTGGAAGTTTTTTTAACTCAATATTCCAAAAACTTGCATAAATTATTTGGTGAGATAACTTTTGAATTATTGGTATTGAATTTATTAAATTAATTTTTGAATTTTCTATTTGATATTTTTTCATTAATTCAACACATATATGATTTGACTGTTTTATAATTTTATTACTTTCAAATAATGGGTACTCATATAGTTTAAACCATATATCTTTTTTTAATCTTTGAATTATTATTCTTTGATCTAATCTATTTTTAAATATTAGATAATTAAAATATCTTTTTTTTAATTTATTTAATTTAGATTTTACAGGATATGTATCTAATTTATCATTATTGAAAGCAAAACATTTATTTCTAAAAACACAAACATGACATTTAGGGTTTTTAGGAATGCATTGTAAAGATCCAAATTCCATCAATGCTTGGTTAAATTCTGAAGGTTTAGAATTTCTCATCAATTTATCAGCTTTTTCTTTAAAAAAATTATAAGATTTTTTGGTTCCAATTTTTTTATTAATACCAAAATATCTACTTAAAAACCTGTATACATTCCCATCTACTACTGCAGATGGAACCTCAAAACAAATAGATGCAATTGCATTAGCAGTATAATCACCAACACCTTTTAATTGTTTCAATAAATTGATTTTTTTGGGAAATTCACCATCTAATTTATTTAATACAAATTTTGCAGTTTGATGAAGATTTAATGCTCTACTGTAATAACCTAATCCTTGCCAATTTTTCAGAATTTCTTTCTCGTCAGCATTTGCTAATTTTTTGATATTTGGATATTTATTTATGAACTTCAAATAATAGGGTATACCAGTTGCTGCTCTGGTTTGTTGTAAAATTATCTCTGATAACCATATTTTATATGGATCATTCTGATCTCTCCACGGGAAGTCTCTTTTATTTTTAGAATACCATTTGGTAAGTTTATGATTCCATTGCATAACTTCATCAAATACTAGTCTTTTATCAAATAAAAATTAATTTAAATAGCTAAGATAATTTTAAGATTTAATTTATATCTTGCATAACTTTAAAATTTATTAACATAAAAATAATTAAATGACTAAAGCAGATATAATATCTAACATTTGTGACAGCACAGGTTTAGACAAAATAGATGTTCAAATTACAGTTGAAAAATTTATGGAACAAGTTAAAAATTCAATTGAAGGAGGAAATAATGTTTACCTAAGAGGTTTTGGTAGTTTTGTAATTAAAACAAGAGCTGAAAAAATTGGGAGAAATATTTCTAAAAATACTGCTGTCAAAATTCCGTCACATAATATACCTGCATTTAAACCTGCTAAAATTTTTATTGAAGGTGTTAAATCAAAAGTCCCTGTCCAATAAATTTAAAGAACCAAAATTTTAAATATGCCGAGCGGAAAAAAAAGAAAAAGACATAAAGTTGCAACTCATAAAAGAAAAAAAAGACGTAGATCAAACAGACATAAGAAAAAATAGTGATAGGTAATCACTCTAAACTACCGTGTTCATTGAAATGAAACTAATAAAGTTTCACAGGTTAATCCTGAAAAATAATGTTTAATCAGTTACTTTAGAAGTAACAAAAAAATTTTTACAGTGAAAAAAGAATTAATTATTCGATCAAATAATTCTGCTGTTGATTTTGCTTTATTAAAGGACGGAAAACTAATAGAACTCAATAAAGAAATTGAAAACAACAAGTTTTCCATCGGTGATATATTTTATGCTAAAGTTAGAAAATCTATAGTTGGACTCAACGCAGCTTTTATTGGTGTTGGTCACGAAAAAGATGGTTTTTTACATTATCATGATTTAGGTCCCAGATTTCCTTCTTTATTAAAGTTTATTAAATATGTTAACTCAGGTAAAACAAATGATTACTTGTTAAAAAATTTTCGATATGAAAAAGATATCGAAAAAAACGGTGTTATTAGTGATATTGTAAAACCAAATCAGCAACTTTTAGTTCAAATTGTAAAGGAACCTATTTCAACAAAAGGACCAAGAATTAGTGCTGAGTTATCCTTTGCTGGAAGATTTATGGTTTTAGTTCCTTTTTCTGACAAAATTTCAATTTCTCAAAAAATTGAAGATAATGAAGAAAAAAATAGGTTAAAACGTATAGTCCAAAGTATTAGGCCTAAAGGTTTCGGTGTAATAATCAGAACTGTAGCTAAAGACAAAAAAGTTGCGGAATTAGATCAAGATTTACAAAAATTAATTTTACGTTGGAAAAATTTATTTAGACAATTAAAAAAAATAGATCAATTTCCAACAAAAGTCTTAAGTGAAATCAATAGATCTTCGTCAATACTTCGAGACATATTTGATGATACTTTTACTGGAATTGTGGTTGATGATGTCCAACTTTTTGAGGAAATTAAAGACTATATATCAACAATTGCACCAAAAAAAACAGAAATTGTTGAATTTTATGATAATCCTTTACCAATATTTGAAAAGTATAGTATTGAAAGACAAATTAAGTCCTCTTTTGGGACCACTGTTTCAATGCAAAAAGGGGCTTATTTAGTTATTGAACATACAGAAGCCTTGCATGTTATTGATGTAAATAGTGGAAATAGATCCAACAAGTCAAAAGATCAAGAGGAAACAGCTAAAGAAGTAAACCTCATAGCTGCATCAGAGATTGCTCGTCAACTAAGACTAAGAGATATGGGTGGGATTATAGTAGTTGATTTCATAGATTTAGCAAGTAGTCAAAATAGAAGAGATTTATTTGAACATTTAAAAAAAGAAATGAGTCATGATAGAACCAAACATAAGATATTGCCTCCGAGTAAATTTGGACTTATCCAAATCACGAGACAACGTGTAAGGCCTGTAATGACTATAAATACAAAGGAATTAAATCCTAATAAAAATAATGTTGTTGAAGCTCCAATTGTTTTACTTGAAAAAATCAGCTCAGATTTAGATAAAATTATTAACAATAAAAAGCATAAAAGGAAAAAAATATTTTTACATATTCATTCTTTTATTGCGGCGTACTTGAATCAAGGTTTCCCCTCGATAAAAACTAAATGGTTTATCAAGTATAAAAAAAGAATACGAGTGATTCCTAGGGATTCGTACTTTTATTTAAAGTATAAATTTTTAGATGAGAATAAAAAACGTATTTTTATTTAAATTAAAGTGGAAAATAATTTTCCACTTTTTTTTTAAAATCTACGCTTTGAGTGATTATAGTTTAATTTTAAATAAGATAAAAAGATTTTGCGCATATCAAGAAAGATGTCACAAAGAAGTTATAACTAAATTAAAATCCATCTATGCCAAAAATGATCAAATTCCTTATTTTATTTCAACTCTTATTAAGGAAAATTATTTAAATGAAACTAGATATGCAATGCAGTATGCAAATGGAAAATTTAGAATAAAAAATTGGGGTAAAGTCAAGATTAGATATAATTTGAGACAAAATAATATAACTGAATGGAATATAACTAATGCCTTAAATGAAATCAATGATAAAGAATACATCAAAATATTTAATACACTTTTTAATAAGCTCTTATTGAAATATGATAATTTAAATTACCAGAATAAAAAGAAAAAAATTTATGATGCATTAATATATAGAGGGTGGGAGAAAGAAATTATTTTTAAAAAATTAAAAGAAGTTTAAAAAATATACTCTATAGAGATACTAGAATTGTTCTTAGGCATTGGAACTAAATTAGTTTCATAATAAACTTGATTTAAAATATTATAGGAGGATAAAGTGAATTTCCATTTTGATAAATTATAGATTAATGATAAGTCCAAAATATTATATGAATCATCATTTATCCTTTTTAAAAATCTGTATGATATGTTAGCCTTAAATGAATTTGAAATATAAGAATTAAGATTCATACTCAAATGGTGTTTTAAAGAGTTTATTGCATATTTCGAAAAACTTAATAGGGAATTAAATTTTGAATTTTCAATAAAAGTATATCCAATATTATATTTGTGCTTTTCGCTTTCAGATAGACTTCCAGAAATATCTAATTCAACTCCAATAGTATTTAGACTTGAAATATTCCTTGCTTGCCATAAATCTTCCGCATTATCTTTAACATAATCAATTAAGTTCTCTGAATTTCTTTTAAAAAATGAAATATTATACAACCTCATATTTTTATTTATTCGAAATCCAAATTCATAATTTTTAGCAGACTCAGGAGATAATGTACTGTTTCCAATTGTTGTTTTATCTTGATAAAACAAATCAGTATATGTAGGTATCCTGAAAGTTGATCCAAAACTAGAGTAAAATTTTATATTGTTAGACAATTTAATACCTAAATCAACCCCTGGGTAAAAATATTTGCCAAAATCAGAGTAATTATTGTAAGAACCTCCTATTGTGATATCAATTTTTGAATCAAATAGATAAAATAAATGCTCAATAAATGCATTAGATATCTCACGATTTCTATTTCCTAGGTTGTTACTTCTTAAATAAATTTTTGAATATTCGAAACCCAATCCAGTAATTCCAATATTTGATGATAAACTGAAATCTAAAGATGTCGCAATTTTATTATTAAGGTGTAAATTTCTGTATACAGAAGGATCACTTCTTATATATATGTATTTATCTTGATTTCTTCTCCAATAAACTTTAGGTTTAATAATTAAATTTTTCTTATTAATTATAGAGTTTAAACCTACTAAACTTCCCTGTGTCTCTTCATATTGATCAGTTGCAGACGGAGAAGCATAAAAGCCATTGGCACCAAATTTTCTATCTGAAAAATAACTTATAAAATTTAACGGTATTTTTTTATAAATTATTTTTTTCTTTAAAAAAAATTCTTTGTTAGTGAAATCAGTATTATATCTATACCCATCTGATTCTTTGTAAGAATAGTAAGAAAATGTATTTCTTTTCATAACATTATTCCCTAACAATACTTGGAAGGAATTTTGATTATATGAACCTTTCAAAAATTTAATTTTGCTTTTGGATTTAGCTGGGTCAATAGTAACAATATTAATTGCTCCTGTGAATGCGTTTTGACCAAATACTCTAGCTGCAGAACCTTTAATAACCTCAACTCTTTCAATCAATTGAATAGGTATAATTAAATTTAGAGAGTGATGACCGGTCTGAGGGTCATCTAATTTAAAACCATCAATTAATAACAAAGTTTGGTCAAAAGTACCACCTCGTATATATAGATCAGCTTGCATCCCATTAACTCCTCTTTGTCTTACATCTATTCCAGAAATTTTTTGGAATGTTTCTATCAAATTATTGACACTCATACTAATTAAATCATCTCTTGAAATAACTTTAATATTTCTTGAATTTTCAGAAAAAGGAATATCAATTCTTGAAGATTGTATGACTACTTCTTCTAGTTTTTTTGTATTTAAACTATCAATTTGCGATTGAACAGAACTAAAAAAAATAAATGTTAAAAAAAATAATTTCATGCTATTGTTCTTACAACTCAGATAGCAAAGTTATTTTATTATTTGACATCTCAATTGTACCAGCCAAAACTTTAAATTCAAAAATATTATTACTTATAAAATTAAATTTTTCATGCATTGTATTCTCATTAAACTTTCCTCTTACAGTTATAATACCAGATTTTAAAGAGGATACTATTGGCGCATGATTTTTTAGAATCTGAAATGATCCAGATTTACCTGGCACAGTTATAGAAGATATTTCACCTTGATATAAAATTTGATCTGGTGTGATAATTTCCAAATACATTAGTTAATTTTCTGAAAGCATTTTTTCACCAGCCTCAATTGCATCCTCAATTGTTCCTTTTAAATTAAATGCTGCCTCAGGGATATGGTCTAACTCACCGTCCATTATCATGTTAAACCCCTTTATACAGTCCTTTATGTCAACTAAAACACCTGGTATTCCAGTAAATTGTTCAGCTACATGAAAAGGTTGTGATAAAAATCTTTGAACTCTTCTAGCTCTTGAAACAGCTAATTTGTCCTCTTCAGACAACTCTTCCATACCTAATATTGCTATTATATCTTGAAGCTCATTATACTTCTGAAGAAGTTCTTTAACTCTGTTTGCACAATTATAATGCTCATCTCCTAAAATTTCTGGGGTTAAAATTCTTGATGTAGAATCTAAAGGATCAACAGCAGGATATATTCCTAACTCAGCTATTTTTCTTGACAAAACAGTATTTGCGTCCAAATGTGCAAAAGTAGTAGCTGGTGCAGGATCTGTTAAATCGTCAGCTGGAACATAAACAGCTTGAACTGAGGTAATTGACCCCTTTTTAGTTGAAGTAATTCTTTCCTGCATTGCCCCCATTTCAGTAGCTAATGTAGGTTGGTATCCTACCGCAGATGGCATTCTACCTAACAAAGCTGAAACCTCAGAGCCGGCTTGAGTAAATCTAAAAATATTGTCAACAAAAAATAAAACGTCTTTTCCCTGACCATCTCCTATCCCATCTCTAAAATATTCAGCAATTGTTAAACCTGAAAGTGCAACTCTTGCCCTAGCTCCTGGGGGTTCATTCATTTGACCAAAAACAAAAGTTGCTTTAGATTCCTTTAATTTAGTTTTATCAACTTTTTTAAGATCCCATCCTCCTTCTTCCATTGATTTCATAAAATCATCTCCGTATTTAATTATTCCCGATTCTAACATTTCTCTCAACAAATCGTTTCCCTCTCTAGTCCTCTCTCCGACTCCAGCAAAAACAGATAATCCTCCATGTCCTTTTGCTATATTATTTATCAATTCTTGTATTAAAACGGTTTTTCCAACTCCTGCTCCACCAAATAAACCAATTTTTCCACCTTTTGCATAAGGTTCAATTAAGTCAATAACTTTGATGCCTGTAAACAAAACTTCTGTAGATGTAGACAAATCCTCAAACTTAGGAGATTTTCTATGTATCGGTAATCCATTTGAGCCACTTTTTTTTAATTCTGGTAACCCATCTATTGGATCACCTATTACATTGAATAGTCTACCATTTATTTCATCTCCAATTGGCATTTGAATAGGGTTTCCAGAATCAAAAACATCCATACCTCTACTCAAACCATCAGTTGAATCCATTGACACGGATCTGACTGTTCCCTCACCAATGTGAGATTGAACTTCAAGAATTAATTTTGAACCGTCATTTTTTTTAATTTCAAGTGAATTATAAATCTTAGGTAGAGAATTTTCGCTCGGAAATTCAACATCAACTACTGGACCCATTATTTGAAGAACTTTACCCTTATTCATTATATTTTATAATTATTTTACACCAAATATAATGTTTCGTTTAAAAATATGCTACTTATAATAAAAATTATATTAACAAATATTATTATAATTAATAATTATAATAATATAAAATATAAAGTATTATATTATAAACATTATATTGTTAAAAATAATAATGATGATATTTAACCTTTATTAATATTATTAACTTGCTTAAATTATAGTTTTAAATAATAATAAAAAAATGATTATAATAAAGTATTATTATATGTTTTGTTCTATAGTTTGTATTTTTACTAGATGTTAGATTTACTAATTATTGGAGCTGGACCAATTGGATTGGCCTGCGGAATAGAATCTGAGAAAAATAAACTAAATTACTTAATAATTGATAAAGGAATGATTGTTAATTCTATTTTTAACTATCCTTTAGACATGACATTTTTTTCAACTTCTGATAAATTAGAGATCGGTAATGTTCCTTTTATTTCTAATAGTAATAAACCTACCAGAGCCGAGGCTCTAGAATATTATAGAAGAGTTGCAAGCTTTTGGCAATTAAAATTGAAGCTTTATGAAGAGATAATAGATTTCAAAAAAAATGACGAGTATTTTGAAATAATTAGTGATAAAAATAAATATAAATCAAAAAATATTGTCTTAGCAACAGGATTTTACGATACTCCTTACTATTTAAATATTCCAGGTGAAAATTTGCCAAAAGTAACTCACTATTATAAAGAGGCACATCCATACTTTGATATGGATATTGCCATTATAGGGGCTGCAAATTCAGCTGTTGATGTTGCTCTCGACACATACAGAAAGGGAGCTAAGAGCGTAACATTAATAATTAGAGAAAAAGAAATAAGAAAAAATGTTAAATATTGGGCTAAACCGGATATTGAAAATAGAATAAAAGAAGGGTCAATAAAAGCATTTTTCCAGTCCGAGGTTATTGAAATTTCTGAAGAAAAAATTAAAATTCAAAACTCAAAAAATTCATTTTACATTCAAAATGATTTTTTAATTGCTATGACAGGGTATCAACCAGATTTTAAATTGTTAAATAAACTCAAAGTAAAATTTAAGAGGGATAAACACAAAACACCAATTTACAATAAACAAAATATGATGACTAACGCAGAAAATGTATATATAGCGGGAGTAGTTTGTGGTGGACTAAAAACTAATAAATGGTTTATTGAAAACTCCAGAATTCACAGTAAAATAATTGTGAATAACATCACAAACAGTACTAAACTTCAATAATGAATATTATAATAGCTCCTGACTCATTTAAAGAAAGCCTAGATGCTAAAGATGTTTCAATAGCTATTAAAAAAGGTGTAAACAAAATTTATCCTCAATCAAAAATTCAATTAGTACCAATTTCAGATGGTGGAGAGGGGGCTCTAGATATAATTGTTAATAGTAAACTGGGTAAATATATTTACTCTAAAACATTTGACCCTTTAATGAGAAAAATTAATTCAAAATATGTTCTTTTCAATGATAAAAAAACAGCATGGATTGAATTATCAAAATCATCAGGAATTAGCCTTTTAAAAAATAGAGAAAAAAATCCTAAATTAACCACTACCTATGGTACAGGAATACTTATTAAAAAAGCCATTGAAAGAGGATGCGACAAAATTATTATTGGATTAGGAGGTAGCGCTACAAACGATGGAGGCACTGGTATTTTGTCTGCATTAGGTTTCAAATTTTTTGATGACAAAAAAAAATTATTGGAAAATGGAGGAGGATATCTAAAACAACTTGAAAAAATCCAAAATACAAATAAATTTGATTTTGGAAATATAAAATTTATACTTGCCTGTGATGTTGAAAATAAACTTTTAGGTAAAAATGGTGCATCACATTTATATTCTCCTCAAAAAGGGGCAAAAAGTCTTGTAGACATAGATATTTTAGAGGATGGTTTAAAAAATTTATCAAAAATAATTAAACAAAAATATAAAGTTGACGTTTCAAAAATTAGTGGAGGGGGTGCTGCTGGTGGTTGTGGGGCTGGATTATATGGAATTTTAAACGCTACCATTTCTAGTGGTTTTTCGATACTTTCAAAGATTGTTGAATTAGAAAAAAAAATTAAGTGTTCAGATTTAGTTATAACAGGTGAGGGAAAAATTGATAGTCAGTCTTTCTATGGTAAAGTTCCATTTCAAGTTGCAAAAATTGCCAATAAATATAAAATTCCAGTAATATGTTTATCTGGATCAATAGACAGAAAACTTAAAAAATTTGAAGATATAGGTTTTTCAGGTTTATTTTCAATTCAAAATGAACCTATCTCACTTAAAAAATCTATTACTAAATCTAAATTTTTAATTGAAAACTCAACTGAAAGAATACTTTCTTTTTATAAAAGTGTGACAAAATAATGTTAATCGGGTTATTAGTTCTTATTGCTTGTATTATATGGATTATTATAGGTACGAGCTACTTTAAGATACACCCTTTTTTGGTTTTATTGTCGGCTAGTATTTTTTTAGCAATATTTATTGGAATTCCAATAAATCAAATTGGACCTATCCTAGGAAAAGGTTTTGGTAAAACATTTGAAAGTATTGGATTATTAATAATTTTTGGAACAATAATAGGCGTTATACTTGAAAAATCTAATGGCACTCATACCATTGCTTTAAAAATTTTAAAACTACTTTTTATACTCCCAGCACCATTTATAGTAAGTTTAATTGGTTACATTGTGTCAATTCCTGTTTTTTGTGACTCGGCATTTATTATTTTAAATTCGTTAAATAAATCTATATCTAATCAAACTAAAACTCCCATTGTATCATTAACAGTTGCATTATCTACTGGACTTTTTGCTCCTCATGTTTTAATACCTCCTACACCTGGCCCTCTTGCGGCAGCAGCTAACCTTGAACTTAAAAGTCTTTTTTTATTAATTGTATTTGGTGGTATAATTGGCCTCATTTTAGTTCTAGTAGGGGCGATATTCTCATATTACTTGTCTAATAAATACACATATAAGACAAATAAAATAAATTTTGAAAGTAATCTTCAAAATACCCCCCCTTTTTTACCGTCCATAATTCCTATAATAATCCCAATTATGTTTATGTCATTTGGAACAATTGGAGGAGATATGACTCCAGAATTAATTCAATTTATATCTCAACCTTCAATTGCTCTTTTATTTGGTACGATTTGTTCTTTCTACTTATTGAAGTACATAAAGAGTATTTCCTTTTACAAGATAATTGAAAAAAGTATAATTATTGCTGCACCAATTTTGCTAATAACAAGTATTGGTGGTTCAATAGGTTTAATTGTGGAGAGTTTAAATATAAAAACTTTAGTTAAATCATTTGAAATAAATTCTAATTTTGGAATATTAATACCATTTATAATTGCATCTGTTATGAAATCAGCTCAAGGATCATCAACAGTTTCAATAATAACGACGTCAGCAATAATATTCCCTCTTTTGCCATTGCTTCAATTAGATTCTGAAATGGGGAAGGTTTGGGCAATTTTATCTTTAGGGTGTGGATCAATGACTGTTTCACATGTCAATGATTCGTATTTTTGGGTAGTTTCTCAGTTTGGTCAATTAGATGTAAAAACTGCATACAAAACTCACACTTTAGGAACTTTTATACAAGGTTTATCAGGTTTAATATTAATTTTAATTGGATTCAATATATGGAAAATCTTATAAAATGAAATCAGAAAGAAAAAACAAACCTGATAACAGAGTTGAAGTTTCTTGGTTTGCTCCGATTTGTAATGGTGATGATGAATATTTAGGCTCTCATGATGATAAATATAAGAGTAATTGGAAAAATGCATCAAAAATTGTTAAAACTGCTGACAAATTAGGTTTTAATAACATTCTTTGTCCATCGTCTTATCAGGTAGGTCAAGATACCCTTACATTTGCAGCTGCAGTTGCTCCCTCATTAAAAAATATTTCTCTGCTACCTGCAATTAGGTGTGGTGAAATACATCCACCTGCACTTGCCAAATCAATTTCAACATTAGATAACATTTTAAAAGGAAGGCTTACACTAAACATGATTTCTTCAAATTTACCAGGAACAGAATTAGATTCAAAAAAAAGATATCGTAGATCTCGTGAAGTAATTCAAATTTTAAAAGAATTTTGGAATAATGATTTTTTGAATTTTAAAGGTGAATTTTATAATCTTAAACTTCCTTCAGATCCTGTAAAACCTTATCAATATGGTGGTCCGCTCATGTATTTTGGGGGATACTCAGATGAAGGATTAAACTTATGTGCTGAATTTTGTGATGTATATTTAATGTGGCCTGAAAAAAAAGAAAGTATTAAAAACCTAATTAGTCAGATGAAAATCAAGGCAAGATATTTTAAAAGAAAAGTAAATTTTGGCTTAAGAGTTCATGTAATAATCAGAGAAACTGAAAACGAAGCAAGAGAATACGCAAAAAAAATAATTTCAAAACTTGACATAACTAAAGGTGAAGAGATTAAAAATAGAGCTTTAGATGCCGGATCACTTGGTGTATCTAGACAGTCTCAAATGATTAAAGAATCTGATAGTGAATATTTTGTAGAGGATTTTTTATGGACTGGAATTGGACTAGCTAGGTCTGGATGTGGTGCTGCAATAGTTGGAGATCCTGACCAAGTATTAAAAAAATTAAAAGGCTATATTAAAATGGGAATTAAATCATTTATTTTATCTGGTTATCCTAATTTAAAAGAGTCGATTCTTTTTGCAAAATATGTTTTGCCAAAATTAGATACTATATCATTACCAGAACTATATAAAAAAATACCTGAAGGTGATCCATTAACTCCTTTGTGCAGGGAAAAGAGAAAATAATTAAAAATTATGATCGATATCATTATAGTTTTAACTTATTTTCTGGTTGTAATCATTGCAGCATTTTCAGGGAGAATTAAAAATTTAACGTCTGAAGAATATTTTTTAAGCTCAAGAAATTTAAAGTGGTATTCAGTAGCAATTTCAACAATTGCTACGAACGTTCAAGGATATCAATTTTTAGGTATGATGGGATCCGCCTACCTTTTTGGTATTGCTCAGGCTAGTCTTGAAATAAATGCAATTCAAGGTTTATTTATTGCGGCATTTATTTTTGTCCCATTATTTTTAAAAGAAAAAATTATAACTATTTCTCAATTCATTAAGATAAAGTTAGGTAAAACTTTATCTAATACATATTCCATAACCTACCTTTTATTCTTTTCTACTATAACAATTGGTGCTGCTCTATTTTGGGGAGCATACGCAACTGACGCGGTATTTGGCGATAAATTGAGTTTATTAAGTGAGAACAGAGTTTATAGAATAGGAGCTTTAATAATTTTCTTAGGGTGTTTTTCTGCATTGTATACATTTTTTGGAGGTTTGTCAGCAGTAGTTAGAACTGACATTATACAATTTAGTGTACTGACCTTTGGAGGGTTAACCATTCTTGCAACTTGTATTACAAAAATAGGTGGTTGGGATAAACTATATGAATTATCTCCCGAAAAAATGCATTTATTTCTTGGATCTGATCATGAATATTTGCCTTGGACACATATTCTTGGACTTTTTTTCTTAAATATAAATTATTGGTGCGCAAATCAAACTGTTATTCAAAGATCATTAGCAGCAAAAAGTCTTGGACACGCTCAAACTGGTTTAATGGTGGGAGGTCTTTTAAAATATCTTATGGCTCTTATAATTGTGGTTCCAGGGGTTATTTTATATAACCTAAATCCCAACCTTATCAGTGAACCTGATTTAGCCTACCCTTATATCATTAATGAATTTTTGCCAATTGGTTTGAAAGGTGTCATTTTGTGTGGACTTTTTGCATCATTAATGAGTACAATTGATTCAACATTTAATTCAATTGCTACAATGTACTCAGTTGATATTTATTCAAACTTTATTAATAAAAAAGCTAATTCTAGAGAAAAAATTAATGCTGGTAAAAAAGCAATAATTATAAGTTTAATAACAGGGCTTTTTACAGGCTTAATTTTTTTAAAACTAAAGTTTTTCAATCCTGAAATTGCATTCACACACACACTAAATGAAATTAGATACTACATTTTTAGTGGTTTAATCTTAATTATTTGTCTTTCTATATTATTAGTTAAGCCAAATTTTAAAAATGTTTTAGTTTGTTTTTTAGCTACTATAATTACAAATATATTAATTAAAGAGTTTTTTCCTGAAATTAATTATTTTGTAAGAACATTTATATCTGTTGTTTTTTGGCTTGTTGTATCGATAATTTTTAATTTTAAAAAATTATCATCAGCAAATGCTATTTTAAAATTTCATTCAAGAAAACATAAAAATTTTGGATTTGCAGTTTTAATTAGTTTAATAATTATTAATATAATTTTTAGATGAAAAATTTATGCGTAATTATACCTTGTTTTAATGAAGAAAATAGAATTAAAAAAAATCTTTTTTTAAAATTTCTTAATGATTATCCCAACAATAGAATTGTTTTTGTAAATGACGGTTCAAATGATAATACTTTTACAATATTGAGTTATTTTAAAGTTAAAAAAAGGGATCAGGTTATAATTTTAAATAATAAGAAAAACTTAGGAAAAGCCGAATCAGTAAGAAAAGGAATGTTGTTTGCAAAAGAAAATTTTAAGAACACTCACATTGGATACTTAGATGCTGATTTGTCCTCATCGTTCGATGAAATTACAAGATTGGCTAAACACTTATCAAAAAAAACTTTATTTGTTTTTGGTTCCAGAATCTTAAAGCTAGATAATAAAATTTCTAGAAAAAAACATAGATTCGTAATTGGTAGATTTATTGCTACTATAATATCAAATATGCTAAAATTCTCCGTCTATGATACACAATGTGGTTGTAAAGTTTTTGATTACAAATTAGTTGCTGTAATCTTTGAAAAACAATTTATTTCAAAATGGTTGTTTGATGTAGAAATTTTTTTTAGACTCCGTCGTGAATATGGAAAACAAAAACTCAAAGAATTAGTTAAAGAAATTCCACTTAAAGTTTGGATTGATACTCCTGATTCAAGAGTTAGTTTCTTATATTTTTTTAAAATTTGGTCAGACCTTTTTAAAATTAATCAAAAATATAATTGATGTTAGCTTATAAATATATTAACAAACTAATCAAAAATAAAATTATAATACTTATTGTGGTTATACTATTAATAAGAGCTTTTCTAAATTATTCTATTCCACTAATGGATAAAACTGAAGCTAGATACGCAGAAATAGCAAGAATAATGAATGAGACAAAAAACTGGATAACTCCTCAAATAGATTACGGAGTTCCTTTCTGGGGAAAGCCTCCAATATCGTCATGGATGTCAGCAATAACTATTTTTTTATTTGGTGAAAATGAATTTTTCTTGAGGTTACCATATTTCTTTTTATCGATCATCTTATTTTTCCTGACTTTAAAACATTCTGAACCTAACAACAAATTAATAACAGGCTTAGTTTTGATAACTCTTCCTCAATTTTTTCTCCATTTGGGAGTAGTTTCAACAGATCTTTTTTTAACCTTCGGAGTTTCACTAGCTTTTTTATCTTTTTGGAAATTTTCGAATAAAAAAAATAGATCCTCAATTTATTTTTTCTTCACAGGATTAGCAATAGGTGTTCTATCTAAAGGACCCATTGCAATTATTTTAGTTATTCCGCCAATCTTACTATGGATGTTCTGGTTTTCTTATGATTTAAAAAATATTCTAATAAAAGATTTTTTGTATGGGCTTATTTTTTTTATGTCAATTTCTCTTCCTTGGTTTTTTATAGCTGAAAAAAACTCACCTGGATTCTTAGATTATTTTATAGTTGGAGAACATTTTAAAAGATTTTTTGATTCGAATTGGATTGGAGATAAATATGGTTTTCCTAAACAACAACCTATTGGAACAATTTGGGTTTTTTTATTTTTATTTACAATGCCTTGGGGAATCATAATTATAAAAAAATTATTAAAAGAATTTAAAAAAATCTTAAAAAATAAATGGGAATTTTATCTAATACTATGGATTATCTGGACACCAATTTTCTTTACTACATCAAGTAGTTTAATTCATCCTTACGTTTTACCTGTAATGCCAGCAATTGCTTTACTAGTAGGCATATTATGGAATAATGTTAAGTATAAAAATATTTACACTATTTTCAGCTCAGGAATTATTATCACAGTTTTTATATTATATATTTTTGGTTTTCAAAAAAAAATTTTCTTAAATAACACAGATAAATACTTAATAGAAAAGGTTGACTCTGATAAACCCCTTTTTTCTTTAAACGAAAAAAGCTATTCAAGTCAATTTTATAGTAAAGGTTCTATAGAAGTTTTAGACATTGACCAGTTTCAATCACTATCCAAAACAAAGAGTGATTTTTTTATAATAATTAACAATAAAGATTTTGAAGAATTAGAGAATACTAAAAATTTATATTTAATTGAAAAAAATGAAAAAAAAGGACTTTATAGAACATTTATAAATTAACTACAATGAGAAGTCAGTATAAAAAATTTCTAATTTTAATTTTTTTTCTTGATTTTTAACCTCAGGATTTGTTCCTACTAAAATTGTGCCCATGGGATTCAAAATTGATGCAACAGGAATATTAATTTCCTCACCATCGTTTTTTAAAATAGCACTAGTAAACTCTTTATTCAGAATATCTGATGTTAAACTCAAACCTAAATCACTATTTTCTAAATCACCATTTCTCAGTAACTCTCTTAAATATTCGGTAATTCTAAATTTATATCTATAAGGAATCCCGTTATCATCATATTCTAAAATTCCACCGAAAAAAAATTTATTTCTATTTTTTAAACTTTGTGTAGAATTGTCAGTGTTATAATCTAATATAACGTCACTAGTATCTAAGTCAAATAAAAAAATTCTATCAGCTAACTCCTCATTATCCCAATTTAATATTTCATCCTGATCAACATAAAAAATTAAATTTGCCTCATTTATTAGCCAATTATTATCTCGAATCGAATCGAGAAGAATTGAATTTTGGTTTAAATCACTTTCAAAAAGACGAATTTTTGCAATATGTCCTAATCCTCCTTTTAAGTATATTTTTGATTTATCATCTTTTAAATTATTGTTTAAAGATTTTTTAAAATTATTAAATGTTACACCATTTGTTTCAATTATAAAAGACTTATAATCTTTATAAATAAAATCATCTGACAAATCAGTATCTGTAAGATTATTATTATACCTATCAAACTCATAATTAACTCTAATAAGTGCATTTCTAAAGTTGAGTAATAAATAAATATCATCAGAGGAATCAGTAATTTGAACTATGATGCCTCTTAAGTAATTAGAAAAATCTTGTTGATTTGAAAAATTTTTAGATCCTTCTTTGTCAATAATCTTACTTTGAAAAAATGCTATATCAAGTGGAATTCTTAGCCTCGGAGTTAATCTTGTTTCAATAATTTTTGTTTCATCAATGTCTACGGTTTTTGGATCATCAATTTTATAATTTAATCTTACCTCGTTAAAATTAAGTTGTAATTGATCATCGTATAATGTTTTTCCATAGAAACCTTGTGACAAAAAATCATCACTTGAATAATATTTTGAACTTGTTTCAAAATTGTTATTTGGATCTAGATTACTTAAATAGTATGTCAATTCTTTAACTTTTAGATTTAAAGTAGATAATCTATTGCCATATATTGAGTCGACTCTGTATTGAGAATTTTCTGTAGAATAGAGTACAGTATTATCTTGATCGTCTAGATCATTGATCCCGTCACTATCAGTATCAACATTCAGAGGATCTGTTAAGTTTAAGCTCTCATCAAAATCCGAAACACCGTCTAAATCCGAGTCACTGTTAATATCATTAGGATCAGTATCAAATTGATCAATTACCCCATCTCCGTCGGTATCATCGTTGTTGACGAAAAAAGGTATTTCTAAAAAAACCTCATTAATTTTTTCATTTTCTTGAATAATAAATGGATCGTTAGATTGACTATCTTCATTATCCTGAGAAAATATTCCAAATGTAGGATTACTAGGTATAGACAACTGCGATATTATCTGTGATGAAAATTGTCCAAAAAAAGAGTGTTTATAATTACCTATTTGATAATAAGGTGTATTATTTGTTTGAATATCATTTATTTCTTTATTTTCAAAATATACTGGTGCAGAGAATGAACTTGAGGTTAAAATTTTATCACTTAGAAGTTCATACCCATTTTGATTGAATTCTGTATTACATGAAAACAACAAAAAAATTAAAATTTTTATTGAAAAATTTTTATTTGTAAATAGATTCATGTGATCTAAATAATATGAGAATTGTAAAAATTTACAATCGCATTTTCCTTTTCAATGTCATCAAATCTTAAAGTGGGTTTTTCACTTTTTTTAATTAAATCATTGATTTTTTCATCAATTTTTTCACTTGAAATAACGACTCCATCTGAACTTTTAATTGCAATATTGATTAAAGTTTCATATGTTGGTAAGTCAAGTGAATCAATCAGATCAGAGGGGATTCCGTCAAATTCAACTTTACTCTTCAATTTTTTTGATAAATAATTATCAAAATCTTTAGAATAAACTGATGTGACTATCTTACTTGAATTGAAAATTGGTTCATCAGCGAAATAAGTTTTCATATAAACTGGAAATAAACATGTAAACCAACCGTGCAAATGAATTATGTCAGGTGACCAATTTAGTTTTTTAACGGTTTCAATTACACCTTTAGTAAAAAAAATCATTCTTTCGTCATTATCTTTGAATAAATTGCCTTTTGCGTCTTTTAACAATCCCTTTCTCTTAAAGTAATCCTCATTATCAATAAAATAAACCTGCATTCTCTCCTTAGGTATTGAAGCTACTTTTATAACTAATGGCATATCGACATCATTTACTACTAGGTTCATTCCAGATAATCTAATAACTTCATGCAATTGATGCCTCCTTTCATTAATCATTCCGTATCTGGGCATAAAAATCCTTGTTTGACCACCAGCCTCGTTAATTTTTTTTGGAATTTTAAAAGAATTGATTGCTTTTTCTGTTTGAGGTAAATAAGGTGTTACCTCCGATGATATAACTAAAACTTTTTTGTTTACCATAATATATTTAATGGTTTTTTATTAATTAAGGAATGCAAATTTACAAAAAATCTTCCTATCTATCGAAAAATCTGTACTTTTAGAGATATATTAACGAATTTTTTATGCTTTTTAAAAATTCTTTATCATTAAATAATCATATTAATTATTTACCTAAAGGGCCAATTGGTTTAGTTCCAACGATGGGTTCAATTCACAAAGGGCATCAAAAAATTATTGACAAATCTTTAAATGAAAATTTATATACAATCGTCTCAATATTTGTTAATCCAACTCAATTTGACGAATTTGAAGATTATATTAATTACCCAAGAGACATTAAAACTGATATTAAAATTTTAAACTCAATTAGTAAAAGTATTATTGTTTATGCTCCTGAAACTTATGATTTGTACGGAGACAATGTTAAATACGATTATTTTAACTTTGATGGTTTGGATTTGATTATGGAAGGCAATATTAGAAAAAATCATTTCAATGGTGTAGCCACTGTAGTCAAAAAACTAATTCGAAAATTTAATCCCTCGAACATCTATTTTGGTGAGAAAGATTTTCAACAAATGATTATAATAAAAAATTTACTAATTAAAGAAAATTTAAATACCAATTTAATATCATGTAAGACAGTAAGAGAGAAAAGTGGATTAGCCTTAAGCTCTAGAAATAGAAGATTATCTAAAAAAGAAAAAATTGAAGCATCTTTGATTTACAAAACCCTTAAAGAGGTTAAGTTAAAATTTAAATATTTTAATGAAAAAAAAATAAAAGATCATGTTTATAATGCATTTAGTAAATCTAATTGTAAAATAGAATATTTCTTTGTTCTTAACGAAGAAACACTCAAACCTAATAAAAAAAAGTTTGATTACAAAAGATGCAGAGCGTTCATTGCTGTTAGATATGGAAAAATAAGATTAATAGACAACATTAAACTTTAAATGAATATATTTGAAGATGATTTTAGAGGTTTTAAAATCAAAAATTCACAGAGTTACTGTAACTGGAGCTGATATCAATTATATTGGTAGCATTTCAATTGACAAAGTACTTATTGAGGCTGCTAATCTAGTGATAGGGGAAAAGGTACATGTTTTAAATATTAATAATGGTGAAAGGTTTGAAACCTATGTTATTGAGGGTGAAAAGGGCTCAGGTGAAATAACCATTAATGGTCCAGCCTCAAGAAAAGTTGAAAAAGGAGATGTAGTAATTATTATAAGTTATTGCCAATTACCATATGAAGAAGCAATTAAATTCAGTCCCTCTGTAGTTTTTCCTAACGAAAAAACTAATCTACTTTAAAAGATTGAAAAATAATTTTAAAAAAATTTTAAATATTATTTTCCCAATTTTGATTGGTGGTTTTTTTATCTATCTAACCGTAAAAGAAACTGACAAAGAGATAAGACAAGAAATTATAAACAATTTTAAACAAGTTGATTACAGTATAATTTTAATCTCAATTTCAATGGCAGTTATTAGTCATATTATTCGAGCTATTAGATGGAGAGTTATGCTAAAACCCATGAATTACAATCCAAAAACAATAAATCTAATTTTGTCTGTATTTATTTCATACATTTCAAATTTGGCAATTCCTAGATCAGGTGAAGTTTTAAGAGGAACGATTTTAAGTAAGTACGAAAAAATTCCTTTTAGTAAAGCATTTAGCACTATTGTAATTGAACGATTTATTGATTTAATTATATTGTTTATTATTATATTTTTAGCTATGATGTTAAATTATGAATTGATCAATTCATTCTTGAAAATTGAAAAATTTAATTTAAATTCAATTGTAATGATACCTTTAATTCTTCTTACATCAATTATATTTTTGATAATTATTTATAGATTAGAAAATCAATATACAATAAAGTTAAAAAAATTTTTAAATGAGTTTAAAGAGGGGTTGATAAGCACTTTTAAACTAAAAAAAAAATCATACTTCTTGTCATTAACATTATTGATTTGGATTTTATATATAGGCATGTTCTATGTTATGAAATTGAGTATGATCGAGACTGCTAGTCTAAATTTTGAATCTATTTTACTTGGTTTTACAGTTGGAGCTTTAAGCCTTACTGTATCAAATGGAGGAATAGGAATATATCCATATTTGGTTTCACAAGTTTTCATTTTCTATGGCATAGAGTATGATGCTAGTTTAACTTTTGGTTGGATACTTTGGACTTCTCATACTTTAGTTATTGTTGTTTTAGGCGGTATCTCTTTTTTTATCTTACCTTTATTTAACATGGAATCTAAAAGACATTAAAATGTCAAAAATCAAAAAATCATTTGTTTGTGAAAATTGTGGAATTGAACATAGCAAGTGGAAAGGTCAATGTTCTTTTTGCAAAGAGTGGAATTCAATTGTTGAACAGATTATTAATGAACAACCAACTAAAAGATGGAATAAAAATTATGATTTAAAAGAAATTATACCAACAAAATTAGACAACATTGACATAAACAATGAAAAAAGAATATTTACAAATGATCCTGAATTCGACAGAGTTCTGGGTGGAGGAATAGTTCCTGGTTGTGTAATTTTAATTGCTGGTGAACCTGGAATTGGAAAATCAACATTATTACTACAAATTTGTTCTAAAATTAAGAGTTCTGTGTTATATGTTTCCGGTGAAGAAAGTTTAACACAAATTAAAATTAGATCAAATAGAATAAATTTTAAAAAAAGTGATTTTTATGTTTTAAATGAGACAGATTCTGAAAAAATCTTTTACAACATAACCAAAATTAAACCAAATCTTTTAATTATTGACTCAATCCAAACAGTCACATCAAGCTTAATTTCAAACTCAATTGCATCTGTAAGTCAAATAAGGAAATGTACTTCTGATTTAATTGATTTTGCAAAAAAAACAAATACACCAGTATTTTTAATTGGTCATATCACAAAAGATGGTTCAATTGCAGGGCCAAAAGTTTTAGAACACATGGTTGACACTGTGATTCAATTTGAAGGAGACCAGGATAACAATTATAGAATTATTAGAGCTAATAAAAATAGGTATGGAGCTACTAACGAAATAGGTATTTATGAAATGAATGAATCTGGACTAAGAGTTGTAAAAAATCCAAACAGGTATCTTATTTCTAACAAGAATATTAAAAAAAGTGGTCATGCGATTGGATGCAGTATTCAAGGAATAAGACCATTAATGATTGAAGTTCAAGCATTAGTAAGCTCTGCAGTTTATGGAACACCTCAAAGAAGCACCACTGGGTTTAATTCAAAAAGGTTAAATATGATACTTGCAATTTTAGAAAAAAGGGCAGGGATTCAAATTGGATCAAAAGATGTTTTTTTAAATATTACAGGTGGAATAAGTATTGATGACCCGTCTATTGACCTAGCGGTAATTTCATCAATAATATCAAGCCATGAAAATATACCTATTGAGAGAAATATTTGTTTTGCAGGAGAAATTGGATTATCTGGTGAACTTCGTGGCATTTCAAAACTTAAAGAAAGATTAAGTGAAGCTGAAAAATTAGGGTTCAATTTATTTGTTACTTCTAATTCAAATTTTGATAATTTGGATAAATCTAAAATAGAAATTATAAAATTAGATCAAATTGAAGATTTAATTGAACTTTTATTTAGGTAAATTTATATTTAATAAAAAAAAATGGAAAAAATCATTAATAACTTCATAGATCAAGTATACAATAGAAATAAAAATGAGCCTGAATTTTTACAAGCTGTAAGTGAAGTCGCTCATAATGTAATTCCATTTATAATAAAAAATCAAATTTATTACGGTCAAAATATATTATTAAGAATGGTTGAACCTGAGAGAGTATTATCTTTTAGAGTTGCTTGGATTGATGATAATGAGGAAATTCAAGTCAATAGAGGCTATAGAGTTGAAATGAATTCAGCTATAGGACCATACAAAGGTGGCCTTAGATTTCATCCAAGTGTTAATTTAAGTATTCTTAAATTCTTAGCATTTGAACAAATTTTTAAAAACAGTTTGACCACCCTACCAATGGGAGGTGGTAAGGGAGGTTCAGATTTTAATCCAAAAGGAAGATCTGATACTGAGGTAATGAGATTTTGTCAAAGCTTTATGACTGAGTTATTCAGACATATTGGTCCCAATCGAGACATTCCAGCTGGTGACATTGGTGTTGGTAGTAGAGAGATTGGATATTTATTTGGACAATATAAAAGACTTAAAAATGAATTTACCGGAGTTTTAACGGGTAAAGGTGTAAGTTGGGGGGGGTCACTCATAAGACCTGAAGCCACAGGATATGGGGTTGTTTACTTCACTGAAAATATGCTTAAAGAAAAAAGTATGGATTTTAAAGGTAAGAGAATAGTGATATCCGGATCTGGAAATGTTGCTCAATATGCTGCTGAAAAAATTATTAAAATGGGGGGGGTAGTTTTAACCATGTCGGATTCATCAGGATACATATTTGACAAAGATGGAATAGATATGGTTAAACTAAAAAAAATAATGACAATTAAAAATATTGAAAGGGGTAGAATAAATCAGTATTTAAAATATTACCCCAAAAGTGTTTTCAAAAAAAACTCCAAACCATGGAATATTAAATGTGATATTGCTCTTCCATGTGCTACTGAAAATGAACTTGATGAAAATGACGCAAAGGCGCTCGTTAAAAATGGTTGTTTTTGCATTGGGGAAGGAGCAAATATGCCTTGTACTCCAAACGCAATTGAATTTTTTTTAAATAATAAAATTTTGTTTGCGCCAGGAAAAGCTTCTAACGCAGGTGGCGTGGCAGTATCAGGACTTGAAATGGCACAAAATTCTTTGAGATATAATTGGTCAAGAAAGGAAGTGGATGAAAAACTAAGAAAAATAATGTTTGAAATTCACAAATCTTGTTTAGATTATGGTAAAGAAAAAAATTATGTGAATTATGTTAAGGGTGCAAATATTGCTGGTTTTGTTAAGGTTGCAGATGCAATGTTAGCTCAAGGTGTAGTCTAATTTATGATTACTAAATCAAAAGCAATTGTCTTAAAAAATTTTAAATACGGCGAGGACAGTCTAATTTGTAAGTGTTTTACTGAAGAACACGGTTTGTTATCTTTTTTTTTAAAAGGAATTAATAAAAAAAGCAAAAGTGGTTTTAAAAAATCTCAATTTGAGTTATTGAACAATCTGTCCGTAATATATAATTACAAGCAAAACTCAAACTTTAAGTTTTTTAAAGAGGTGAAAATTAATTTCATATATAAAGATATTCCCTTTAATATTTATAAAAATGCCATTTCAATTTTTATTTCTGAAATATTGATTAAATCAATTAAAAATGAAGGTCCAGACAAATCACTGTTTTTTTTTCTCGAAAAATCGCTAACTATCCTTGATGAATCTAGGACAGTGAATAATTTTATTATAATTTTTTTACTGAATTTAACTAAATTTTTGGGGTTCTATCCCAACATTAAATCATCTGGTAATTACTTTAATTTGTATAGTGGGGTTTTTGAAAACAAAAAATCAGTTGATTATTCAGTAAATGAATTTAATTCCATTATTATAAAAAAATTTTTAGGCACGAATTTTGCTCAGTTTGAGGATGTACAGATTAATAATGAAACAAGATCAGAAATAATTGCAACTTTAATTAAATACTTTGAAACTCACTGTCCAGGTTTCAAAAAACCAAGATCATTAGATATTCTTTATGAAATATTTCAATCATAATTCCATTTTTTTTACGATTTCTGTTTTTCTGTTTTCTAACTCCCTAATTGGACAGATTGTTACTGTTACTGATAGTTATACCAATAACAAAATTGTTGATGTAGATGTTTTCAATAATAATAAAACAAAATATCTTACAACTGACCAATATGGGGGTGTTGATATTTCTATTTTCAATTCAGAAGAAATAATTTTGTTTAAAATTTTAGGATATAAGTTAAAAAAATTAAAAAAAAATGAAATCTTAAATAATAATTTAATAATAAAACTTGATCCTGAAAAAAAAGAACTAGACGAAATTATTCTTTCAGTAGCAAGAAAAAGTTCTTCAAGAAAAAAAATAGCTGAAAAAGTATCAGTATTAAGCTTAAATAAAATTAATTTTTTTAAACCAGCTAATAGTTCAGATTTATTGAGTTTAAGTCCTGATATAAGAATTCAAAAATCACAAGGAGGAGGTGGAAGTCCAGTTTTAAGAGGATTTGAAGCTAATAGAGTTCTTTTAGTTATTGATGGTATTAGAATGAATAATGCAATTTATAGATCTGGCCATATTCATAATGTAAATACGATAGATCCAAACATTGTAAATAGAGCTGAAGTAATTTTTGGTTCTTCATCTGTTGGATACGGATCTGACGCCCTTGGAGGTGTTATCCATTTTTACACTAAATCTCCTACTATTAATAACCAAAAAAAATTAAAAACTTCAATTTCACAAAACTTTAATTCAGCTAACAAATCATTATTAAATAATTTATCTTTTGAGTATAGTTTTCCTAAATGGGCTGGTATTTCCAGCTTTTCCTATTCAAAATTTAATGATATCAAATCAGGAAATAAAAGATCACATGGATTTCCTGGTTGGGGACTAAATAACTTATACTTCCCTCAAGATGATTTTTTTTTTTATGAAAAACCAATAAAAAATTTACAACCTTCAATCCAGAAAAATACTGGATTCGACCAGTATCATTTTTTTCAAAAATTTATATTTAATATAACCAATAGATCACAGTTAAATTTAAATTTTCAATTATCAAATTCATCAAATATATCTAGATACGACAAACTCAGTGAAATTGATAAAAATGGTAATTTTAATTATGCAGAATGGTATTATGGACCTCAAAAAAGATTACTATTCAGTCCTCAATTTAAATTTTTTAGCAACGAAAAACTATTAAAAAAAGGAACTATCACACCATCATATCAATTTATTAATGAATCAAGGATAAATAGAAAATTTGGTAATTTGAATAAATCTTATCAAATAGAAAAATTGTCAATATATGGACTAAATGGTGACTTTGAAGGTTCAATCGGGAGCTATATATCTTTTTCATACGGTTTTGAATTTTTTAAAAATCAATTGATTTCAGGTGCATATTCCAAAAAATTAATAATAAAAAATTCCAGAATTATCAACTATGAAAAAAAAGTTCCTATTCCCTCTCGATATCCTAGTGACGGAAGTTCTTATAATTCTAATGCAGCCTATTTTAATTTAATATATGACTTCAATACACAAAGTACTTTAAACTTTGGTCTTAGATTTACTTCTACAAACTTAATCGCAAATTGGAATGAAGACGCTCTTATTGACCAGCTTTTGTCAAACTTTAAAACTAATACTAAAGCCCTAACCTATACAGTTGGCTATACATTCAGACCAAATGATAGATTTAAATTTAATTCGATACTTTCAAGCGGTTTTAGAACTCCAAACATTGACGATATTGGCAAAATAAGAGAAAATAATTCTATACTTACTGTTCCCAACACCTTTTTAAAACCAGAATATGCTTACAATTTTGATTTAGGATTTGATTACAGTATTAATAAATTTTTAAATTTTAAAATACGAAATTACTTAACTCTAATATCTAGACATATTGTTCGATCTAATTACTCAATTTTCTCTGATACCTCGACTGAAGATCCTTTAACTATTATTTATGATGGAAACGAAGTTTCAACAATTGCAAATAAAAACTTAGGTAATAGATTCATATATGGATCTTCTATGAATTTAAAATTAAATTTTTCTAGATTTCTACATTTTGAATCTAATCTTACTTATACAAATGCTGATAAAAGCGAAAAATACGGACCTATGCCATCAATTCTCCCTCTTTTTGGATTTTCCAAGTTAGAAGTAAAATTTCCAAAATTTAAATTTTTAATCATTAATGAGTTTAGCTCTTCAAAAAAACCCAAGGATTACAGTTTTGGAGGAGAAGATGGAATTGAAGAAACTCCAATTATAAAGGAAAATGATTCAAATGGATTATCTTACACGAGATATTATGGCACACCAAAGTGGAATATTTTCTCCTTTAACGCCAATTACTATATTAATAATAGTTTTTCTATAAATTTTGGTTTAGAAAACATATTTGATTTGAATTATAGAGAATTTGCATCAGGTATATCCTCTCCTGGAAGAAATTTATTATTAGGTTTAAACATCAAATTTTAATTCAGAAAAATTAATTATAAGAACCAAACAATTAATATTTGTAAATTAATTGATTAATTTCGCATTTCTAAGATAGATATCAATGATATTTAGGGAGTATAAAGATTTTGACACGCTAGATTTTTCTGAAGAAATTCAAAGTTTTTGGGACAAAAAACTAATTTTTAAAAAAAGTATTTCCAAAAGAAAAAGTGATAAGAAATTTATTTTTTATGAAGGTCCTCCGTCAGCGAATGGAATACCCGGGATTCATCATTTAATGGGAAGAACAATAAAAGATATCTTTTGTAGATATAAAACACTAAAAGGGTTTCACGTTGAGAGAAAAGGTGGATGGGATACTCATGGCCTACCTGTTGAACTCGGTGTAGAAAAAGAACTTAAAATAACCAAAGAAGACATTGGAAAAAAAATCAGTATAAAAGATTACAATGATGCTTGTAAAAAAGCAGTAATGAAATATAAAGATATTTGGTCAAATCTAACTGTTAAAATGGGTTATTGGATTGATTTGAATAATCCCTACATAACTTATGATACTAAATATATTGAATCTGTGTGGTGGATTTTAAAAAATCTTTACGAAAAAAATTTGTTATACAAGGGGTACTCAATACAACCATATTCTCCTAAAGCGGGCACTGGATTAAGCTCTCACGAGCTTAACCAGCCAGGTGCTTACAAAAATGTTACCGATACAAGTATTACTGCTCAATTTGAAGTTGATAATTCAACTTTACCCAAAAAATTCAAAAAATTTTCAAAATTATTTTTTCTGGCATGGACAACTACACCTTGGACTTTACCCTCAAATACAGCATTATGCGTTAATAAAAAAATTGAATATGTTGTGATTAAAACCTTCAACAGATACACTTTTTCCAAAATAAATGTAGTGTTAGCAAAAGATTTAATTACTAAACAATTTGTTGATATTTATTTCGAAATTGATAATGAAAATAAATTAAATTTATTCAATCCTAAAATAAATAAAAAAATACCTTACTATATTTCTGATTATTTTAGAGGCGAAGATTTAATTGGTATAAAGTATTTTAAACTTTGGGAAGAATCCCCAGATCCATTGGACTTTCCTAATAATGCATTTAGAGTTATTGAAGGTGATTTTGTTACTACTGACGAGGGCACTGGAATTGTTCACACTGCTCCAACATTTGGAGTTGATGACGCATTAGTTGCAAAAAAGGCTATTCCTGAAGTTCCTCCTCTACTAGTAATTGACGAAAATAAAAATTCTGTACCTCTTGTTGATTTGTCTGGAAAATTTAGAAAGGAAGTAGGCTCACTAGCAGGTAGATTCGTAAAAGATGAATATTATGAAACTTCTCAAATTCCTGATAAATCTGTTGATATTGAAATTGCTATTAAATTAAAAAAGCAAAATAAAGCTTTTAAAGTTGAAAAATATGTTCATTCATACCCTAACTGTTGGAGAACTGACAAACCAATTCTATACTATCCACTTGATTCATGGTTCATCAAAGTGTCTGAAATGAATGATACTTTAGTTGAAAATAATAAAAAAATTAATTGGAAACCAAAATCTACGGGTGTTGGAAGATTTGAAAATTGGTTAAAAAATGCTAATGATTGGAATTTATCGAGGTCAAGATATTGGGGAATACCACTACCAATATGGAGAACTGCTGACAAAAAAGAAACAAAAGTTATAGGATCAATTGAAAATTTAATTTATGAAATAGAAAAGTCTATACAAAATAAATTTATGCATAAAAATCCATTTGCTGATTTTAAAATTGGTGATATGAGTAAATCAAATTATGAAAAAATAGATTTACATAAACACATAGTTGATGATATAATTTTGGTTAGTGAATCTGGGGAAAAAATGATAAGAGAACAAGATCTTATTGATGTATGGTTTGACTCAGGTGCAATGCCATACGCTCAATTTCATTACCCATTTGAAAATAAAGAAATAATTGATAAGAAAATTGATTTTCCTGCTGACTTCATTTGTGAAGGTGTTGATCAAACCAGAGGTTGGTTTTACACTCTTCATGTAATTTCATCTCTTGTTTCTAATTCTATTTCCTATAAAAATGTGATTTCAAATGGTCTAGTTTTAGATAAGAATGGTCAAAAAATGTCAAAAAGAATAGGAAATTCAATTGATCCCTTTGAAACCCTTAAAAATTACGGTCCTGATGCAACAAGATGGTACATGATTAATAACTCAAATCCGTGGGATAATTTAAAATTCAATTCCGATGGAATTGCTGAAATAAATAGAAAATATTTTGGTACTTTATTTAATATCTACTCTTTTTTTAGTTTATATTCTAATATCGATGGCTTTAAGTTTGAAGAAAAATCTATTCCATTAAGTAAAAGACATGAGCTTGACCAGTGGATTTTATCTGAATTACACAAACTAATAAGTGAAGTTGATCATTCGTATCATAATTATGAACCGACTAAGGCCTCAAGGCTAATTACAACTTACGTCCAAGAACTTTTAAGTAATTGGTATGTTAGACTAAGTAGGAGAAGATTCTGGAAAGGAGAGTATAATCTTGACAAGATATCAGCTTTTCAAACTCTTTTTGAATGTCTCATCACAATTTCAAAAATATCATCCCCTATATCTCCTTTTTTTTCTGAAAGGTTATATATTAATCTTTGTGAGAATACTAAATACGAAAAGTTTGAGTCTGTTCATTTATCAAATTTTCCAACTTACAAAGAAACTTTTAGAAATTCAAACTTAGAGATTTGTATGAATAAAGCTAGAATTATCTCCTCACTTGTTTTATCTATAAGAAAAAAAGAAAAAATAAAAGTTAGGCAACCTTTAAGTAAAATTCTTATTCCCGTAATTAGTCTGAAGGAAAAAAAATCTATTGAGAGATTTCAAGATATAATTCTTTCTGAAACAAATGTTAAGAGTATTCAAATCATTGATGAAAAAAATAGTATTCTTGTAAAGGAAGTCAAACCTAACTTCCAAAAATTAGGTCCAAAATTTGGTAAAATAATAAAGGATATTAAAAATACATTAAATAAAATATCCAAAGAAAAAATTTTAGAACTTGAGGAAAGAGGTTTCACAACAATTTTTGTTAATAATAGAAATATTAAAATATCAATTGAAGATGTAGAAATATCATACAAAAAAATCGAGGGCTGGATACATACAAGAGGTATGGGATCTACTGTAGCTCTTGATATTAGTATAACTGATAAATTACTTTTAGAGGGTCTATCAAGAGATTTAATTAATAGAATTCAAAATGTTAGAAAAGAACAAGGACTTGATGTTACAGATAAAATTATTATATATTTGAAAAAAAATAAGTTATTAGAAGACGTTTTAAAACAGCATGAAGAGTTTGTGATGTCTGAAACATTATCTAAAAAAATAATTATTAGTAACAAAAACTTTAATGGTACTGAATTAAATTTTGAAGGTATAGAATCAGAAATATTAATTGAAAAAATTTAATATGAAAAATAAAACTAGTTATTCAGCTCAAGAACTTAAAGAATTCAAAAAAATAATTGAAAATAAAATACAGTTAGCTCAAAATGATCTTAATCTTTTAAAAAGCACATATAAAAATGATGGAGATAATGGAACTGATGATACTTCTCCAACATTCAAAGCATTTGAAGAAGGTTCTGAAACAATGTCAAAAGAGGCAAATACTCAATTAGCTATTAGACAAGAAAAATTTATTCGTGATCTAAAAAACGCTCTTATCAGAATAGAAAATAAGACTTATGGTATATGCAGAGTAACAGGAAAATTGATAAAAAAAGAAAGATTGAAATTAGTTCCACATGCAACTTTAAGCATTGAAGCCAAGAATGTTCAAAAGTAAATCTTCATTAATAAACTATATTATTATAATTATTATAATAATTCTGATTGATCAAACATCAAAAATTTTTATCAAATTAAACTATCCTTTAACTCTTTTTGGTGATGATGCAATTGTTGACTTTGGGTTTTTTAAGTTACTATTTATTGAAAACAGCGGTATGGCTTGGGGAACAAAAATCAATGATTTCATACCATTTATATCAGAAAAAACAGGTAAATTATTATTGACAGTTTTTAGATTGATTGCTATTACATTTATTGTATTATGGCTTAAGAAGTCAATTTATAATAAAGAATTCTATTTAAAATCAATTTCCTTTTCGTTAATTCTAGCAGGAGCAATTGGAAATATGATTGATTCAGTTTTCTACGGAGTTTTTTTCACCAACAGTTATGGACAAGTTGCTGAAATTTTTCCACAAAAAGGTTATGCGCCTCTTCTCTTTGGTCACGTGGTTGACATGCTCCAATTTCCCTTATTTACATGGGTTTGGCCTAACTGGTTGCCTTGGTTAGGTGGGAGCGAGTACACGTTTTTTCAATATGTTTTTAATTTTGCTGACATGTCAATTAGTACTGGTGTAGCAATTCTTTTAATTTTCAATAAAAAAATTTTTAAATAGTTTTTAAAATTTGAAAATTTTATTTGGAGTTACGCACATATCAATCGGAATATCATCACTATTTATCTTTATAATTTGATTTTCCGGAGGAAAAAAAGAAAGCCCAATTTTCAATAAATCATTTTTACATTTTGATAAAAATCTATCATAAAAACCTTTCCCATATCCAACTCTGTTTCCTTTAATATCATACGCTAATAATGGTATAAAAACAACATCTATTAATCTAGAATTGATACTTAAACCTGACTCAGGCTCAGGTACACCAAACTTATTGAGTTTAAGTAAAGTATTATCCTGAAGTAATATATTTTGAATTGTAAAATTAGAAATCACTTTTGGTACGTAAACATTTTTATCTCTACCTTGAAGAATCGATAAAATAAAATTTGTATTTACCTCATTTAAATTCTCTACAGGTAAAAAAATATGAAAATTTGTATAATTCCAAATTGATATATCTAAAGTTTTATTTGCAATATTTAAACTCAAATCATCAATTTCCCTCTTTGATATTTTTTTTCTTTTTTCTTTGTAAATTTCCCTAAGATTATTTTTCAATTTATTTAATTCATTTTTAAAACTTATATGATCCCTCTTGATCTTACAATAAAAATAAAAACTTTACCTGAATCTGCGGGTGTATATAAATTTTTCAATAGAAAAAATACAATAATATATATTGGAAAAGCAAAAAATTTGAAAAGAAGGGTTAATTCTTATTTTAACAAAAATCACCATAACTTTAAGACTAATCTCTTGGTAAAACAAATTTTCTCAGTCGATATTATAATAGTTGAAAGTGAAATGGATGCTTTACTTCTTGAAAACAATTTAATAAAAAAGTTCAAACCGAAATATAATGTATTATTGAAGGACGATAAAACGTATCCCTGGATATGTTTGAAAAAAACTCCAAAACCATCTATTTTTTATACTAGAAAAATTTATAAAGATGGATCAGAATATTTTGGTCCATTCACAAATGTAAAAAACGTTAAATTCTTAATCCAGTTAATAAAGGAGGTTCATCCTTTTTTAAATCATGAATTAATCTACCTATTAAAGGACAGTAAAACTGCATTTAGTACTGATGAAATTAATAAAAGTTACTCGTCTATAAAGTCAATGATAAAAGGTAATTTTAAATTTTCAATTGAAAAATTTAAGAGTGAGATGTTATACCATTCAAAAAATCTGGAATTTGAAAAGGCTCAAAAAGCAAAAGAAAAATTAAATATATTAATTAATCATCAGGTTAAATCCACAATTGTTAATCCCAAAATAACAAACGTTGATGTATTTAGTATTATATCTGACATTGAATTCGGATATGTTAATTTTATGCAAATATCTTATGGTGCAATAATAAGTTCTTATACCACTGAGGTTAAAAAAAAATTAAATGAAAGTGATTCTGAAATATTAGAAATTGCTTTGATTGAATTAAGAAAAAGATTTAAATCTGAGTCTAAAGAAATAATTCTACCATTTAAAATTAATTTGTTTGAAAATTGTAAAACAACTATTCCCGTTGTCGGTGACAAGAAAAAATTATTGGATCTGTCTGTAAAAAATGCTAAGTCATTCAGAATACAAAAAATAAAACAAATTCAAATTATTGATCCAGACAGGCATTCAAAAAGAATTTTGAATCAAATGAAAATTGATTTAAACATGAATGCAATTCCATTTAATATTGAATGTTTTGATAATTCAAATATTCAGGGTTCTTCAGCAACTTCTGCTTGTGTTGTCTTTAAAAATGCAAAACCTTCAAAGAAAGACTACAGGCATTTTAATATCAAATCTGTGATAGGTCCTAATGATTATGCATCTATGGAGGAAATTATTTTAAGGAGGTACTCTAGATTAATTAAAGAAAAAATAACTTTACCAGATCTTATTATTATTGATGGCGGCAAAGGTCAATTGTCGTCTGCATTGAAAAGCTTAAAAAAATTAAAATTAGACAAAAAGATATCTATTATTGGAATAGCAAAAAAATTAGAGGAGATTTTTTTTCCCAATGATTCAATTCCTCTTTACTTAGATAAAACATCGGAAACCTTAAAACTAATTCAACAATTAAGAAATGAAGCTCATAGATTCAGCATAAGACTTCATAGAAATAAAAGACGAAAAAAAACAATTGCCTCAAGTCTCGACAATATACCGGGGATAGGACCAAAAACTGTTGAACTATTGATTAAAAAATATAAATCTGTTAAAAGAATATCTGAAATTTCTCTTGAAAGTTTATCAGACGATATTGGCTTAACTAAGGCATCTATTTTAATTGAAAATCTTAAAAACTTTTCTAAAAATTAATTAAATATCTTTTATAAAAATGGTAAGTTAGTGTTGGATTTCAAAAAATAAAAAATTAGTGTTTTTAAAAAGAATATTTTTTTTGATTTCAATATTTTTTTTAGTAGTTGATGTTTTCTCTCAAATCAATTCTGAAAATTCAAATATCATTCCTAACTCAAATCTTAATTCATTTAAAAGTGGTGAATGGTTTGAATATAGGATTCATTACGGATTATTTAATGCAGGACGTGTAACTATTTCTTTAGATACCAAAACTCTCAATGAAAAAGAAGTTTTTCATTCAAAAAGTTATGGTAGAACAGTTGGATTAGCAAGATTTTTTTTTAAAGTTGAGGATTATTATGAAAGTTATTTTGACAAAGATTCTGTTAAGCCATATAAATTTGTAAGAGATATTTATGAAGGTGGTTATACAAAGGATACAGAAATTTTGTTTAACTACTCAGATGGCATCGCATACGTTAATGATAAAAAAAATAAAAGAAAATACGAAATACCATTTAATGATGGTGCTCAAGATTTAATCTCAGCTTCATACTACTTAAGGAATTTTTATGATCACTCTAAAATATCTATTAACGAAAGTGTCGACATAAATATGTTTTTTGATAATGAAAACTATTTATTCAAATTAAAATTTTTAGGTGAAGAAATTTTAAACACAAAGTTTGGAAAAATAAGTTCATTAAAGTTTAGGCCCTATGTACAAAGTGGAAGAGTTTTTAGAGAACAAGAAAGTGTCACGATGTGGGTTTCTAATGATAAAAATAAAGTCCCACTGAAAATACAAGCCAATCTTGCCGTTGGATCTATTGAATGTGACTTGGAAAATTTTAAAAATTTAAAATATCCCTTTTTAATAAATATCAAATAAAATTTGAAAAATCATTTTAAATATCCAATATTACTTTTTCTAGTTTTCATTTCTTGCAATATTCAAGAAAATAAAATTGTAAATAACAAACCGATTAATCATGAAAATAAAAACATTAAATATGGTTTTGATTTTAATAAATTTATTGTGAGTGAAAAAAAAATTAAAAGAGGTGACACTTTTGGGTCTATTTTAGAAAACAATGGGATTGATTATCCTGAGGTACACAATATTTTGCAAAATATAAAAAATCAAATTTCTGTTAAGAAACTAAATATTGGAAAAAAATATTATATATTATTTAGTGATGATTCTATAAGAAGGCCGGAATACTTTATTTATAAGAACGATATTGTGTCATTTTTATATATAAAGCTAAAGGATAGTATTTTTGGTAAAAAAGTAAATAAACCAATAAAATTAAGAGAGTTAGAAGCAAAGGGAATCATTGAAAATTCTCTATATGAAACTATGATAAATAATGGTTATAATGAACAGCTTTCATATTATTTGTCAGATATATATGCATGGACAATAGATTTTTTTAGGTTGCAACGAGGTGACAAATTTAAAGTTCTTTATCAAGAAAAATTTGTAGATGATACTGTATCAATTGGAATTTCAAAAATTTTTGCTGCATCTTTTGAACATAAAGGTAAAATAATTGAAGCTTATGAATTTAAAGTGGATTCAATAAAAGGAATAACTGACTATTTTGACGATAATGCAAAAAATCTAAGAAGAGCTTTCCTGAAAGCTCCTGTTTCCTTTGGCAGAGTTTCGTCAAGATATAACCTTAAAAGAAAAATTTCTTTTTATGGTAGAGTAAAGCCTCATAAAGGCACCGATTTTGCTGCTGCAGTTGGTACACCAATAATGACAACAGCTAATGGTAGAGTAGTAAAATCATCATACTCTAAAGGTAATGGCAACTATGTTACAATTAAACATAACAATACTTATTCAACTCAATATTTACACATGAGAAGAAGAAAGGTAAAAGTTGGTCAATATGTCAAACAAGGTGACATAATTGGATGGGTTGGCATGACAGGCTTCACCTCAGGTCCACATGTTTGTTACAGATTTTGGAAGAATGGAATACAAGTAGACCCTTTCAAACAAAAGCTTCCTGAGGCAAAACCGATTTCATCTAAACTAAAATCAATTTTCTTAGATTATAAAATTCCTTTAAAAGAAAGACTAAATTGTATTACTTTTAATTAATTTATCATTTATGTCATTAAAAAAAACTGATCCAACTAAAACTAAGTCGTGGGATAATTTAAATGCTCATTTTAAAACAATAAAATCAACACCCATTAAAGATCTTTTTAAGGAGAACCCTTTGAGATTAAATGATTTTAAAATTGAATGGGAAGATTTTTATGTTGATTTCTCTAAAAATATTATAAATTCCAACACAATTAAATTATTAATTGAGCTATGTAAAGAAGTTGACCTTAAAAATTCAATAGATAAATATTTTAGTGGAGTGAAAATTAATTCAACTGAAAATAGATCTGTTCTTCATACTGCTCTGAGGGCTAAAAAAAATATTTTTCTAGAAAATATTGATGTTAGTAAAAATGTGCGGGAAGTAAAAAGCAGACTAAAGAAATTTTCAAATAAAATTATTTCTGGAGAATTAAAAAGCTCTTGTGAAAAAAAAATTACTGATATTGTAAATATTGGTATAGGTGGTTCAGATCTTGGACCATTAATGGCAACACATGCACTAAAATACTACTCAAACCACCTAAAAATACACTTTATTTCAAATGTTGATGGTGATCATGTTGTCGAAATTTTAAAAAATATTAATCCGGAAACTACAATTTTTCTTATTGTTTCAAAAACATTTACTACACAGGAAACAATAACAAATGCAAATTCAGTTAAAAAATGGTTTTTATCAAGATACCCCGATGGAGATATTTCAAAACACTTTATTGCTGTTTCTTCGTCAGTAGAAAAAGCAAAAAAATTTGGGATATCAGAAAATTATATTTTCCCAATGGAGGATTGGGTTGGTGGCAGATTTTCGTTTTGGGGATCTGTTGGATTATCTGTAATGTTATCGATTGGGCCAGATAATTTTGAAAAAATCTTAAAAGGGGCTTATGAAATGGACAAACACTTTAATGATACACCATTTGAAAACAATATTCCTGTAATCCTAGCTTTAATTAGTATTTGGTATAATAATTTTTTTAAAGCTGAGACAGAGGTGGTCATTCCTTACTCGGAATATTTAAAATTCTTACCATCTTATCTTCAACAAGCTGTTATGGAAAGTAACGGTAAAAACTATGATAGAAATGGTAGCCCTGTTTCTTATGAAACTGGAAATATTATTTGGGGATCAACTGGAACTAATTCCCAACATGCCTTTTTTCAATTACTTCATCAAGGAACTAAATTTATTCCATCAGATTTTATAGGTTTTATTGAGCCTCTCAATAATAAAAGTGATCATCACGAAAAACTAATGTCAAATTTTTTCGCTCAAACTGAAGCTTTAATGAATGGTAAAACTGAAGATGAAGTATTAAAAGAATTAAATGAATTGAAATACTCTAAAGATCAAATAAAAAGAATCTTACCCTTCAAAATATTTCATGGCAATAAACCATCTACATCAATACTAATAAATAAACTAACTCCTAGATCACTTGGAAAACTAATTTCTTTATATGAACACAAAATTTTTGTTCAAGGTGTAATTTGGAATATATTTAGCTTTGACCAATGGGGGGTTGAACTAGGTAAAAAACTTGCAAATAATATTTTAGAAGAAATACAAACTGACAATAAATTTAATCATGACGAATCGACAAAAAACTTAATTAAAAAGTTTAAAAATAGTAGCTAACTTATATCATAAGTTTTAATTTACAACGATATCTTTTATTTTCAACTGAATTTGACTTTCACCATTCCAAGAATTTTCTTCAATTGAATACAAAATATCCAGTGAATCTGATTTTCTAATATCATCATACATAAAACCTTTACCAAAAGCAATTGCTCTAAAACATTTGTTATTTTTATCTCCAATTTCTAGTTTTAAGTGCTTCTCCTCTATACCCACTCTTTCAGGATTACTTTTAATTAGGCACCCACACGTCTTGAACAGTGGTTTTGAATTACCAGATCCAAAAGGACTCATCTGATTTATTATTCTTAAAACTTTTAATGTAATATCTTTTAAATCTAATTCTAAATCATAAAAAAATATCCTTTGTTTTTGATCAGACCTTAATTGGTCTGAAACTATTTTTTCAAATTCATTTTTAAATTCATTATATTTTGATTTTGATACAGTCAGACCAGCAGCATATTTATGACCTCCAAAATTTACGATATGTTTTTTTGACATTTCAAGTATTTTATATATATCAAAATCTCTTACAGATCTAACAGATCCAACATAATAATCTCCGGATCTAGTGAAAACTATTGTTGGCTTATAATAGTTTTCAATTAATCTTGATGCAACTATTCCAATTACTCCCTTATGCCAATTTTCACCTGAGACCACCGTTGAATTTGATTTAATTTTTGATTTTTCAACTATCTCAATAGCCTCCTTAGTTGTCTCCTCGTCAATTAATCTTCTGTTTTCATTAAACTTCTCAATTTTGATAAATTGTTTTTCAACATCTATTATTTCATTGTAAGTCAATAATTTGAATGCTTCAAGTGAATGATTAATCCTTCCGGCTGAATTTATTCTTGGAGCAATTTTAAATGATATATCAGATGTATTTATAGTTGATTTTGAAAGACTTAAAAATTTTTTGAGTCCAGGCTTATTTGTCTCATTTAACTTTTTCATACCATGGTAACACAAAATCCTATTCTCTCCAACAATAGGTACTAAATCGGAGACAGTTGCTATTGCGACTAAATCCAAATAATCAGCTACTATCTCAAAATTTATTTTCCATTGCATAGATAATGCTTGAACTAATTTGAAACCAATACCACAACCACACAAATCTTTAAATGGATAATTACAATTATTTTTTTTTGGATTTAATATAGCCACGGCGTTAGGCATATTGATTCCAGGTTTGTGATGATCACAAATTATAAAATCAATTTTATTTTCTTTTGCATATTTAACATTTTCAAAGGCTTTTATTCCACAATCTAGTGCTATTATCAAATTTACACCTTTCTCTTTTGCAAAATTTATTCCCTTAATTGAAATTCCATAACCTTCTTTATATCTGTCCGGCATATAAGGAATTATATTTCCAAAAAATTTTGACAAAAAAAGATACATTAAAGATACTGCCGTTGTTCCATCTACATCATAATCCCCATAAATCATTATTGGCTCATTATTTAGTTTAGCTTTATTAATTCTATTTACAGCCTCTTTCATTTGATCCATCAAAAAAGGATCATGTAAATTATTTAATGAAGGCCTAAAAAATGCTTTAGCAGATTCAAAATCGTCGATTCCTCTTTGGCCTAGTAATTCTGAAATTAACTTAGGAACTCCCAATTCTTTTTCCAGAGAGTTATTTTTAGAAGAATCTCTTTTTTTCCAAATTACTTTATTCATTGTACCCAGAAATACATATTATAAATTCACCTCTTATTTTTTTTTTATCAAAGTATTTAATGGCTCCAGCAATTGAACCTCTGTATGTTTCCTCGTGAATCTTTGTCAATTCTCTTGAAATTGATATTTTCCTATTAGGCGAAAGTTCATCATTAAATTCACTCAATGTTTTAATAAGTCTATGGGGCGATTCAAAAAAAACGGTAGTTCTATTTTCGTTTTTGATTTCCATAATCCTTCTTTTTCTTCCTTTTTTATGAGGAAGGAAGCCCTCAAATATAAATCGATGTATAGGAAGACCACTGACAACAACTGCAGGGATAAGTGAAGTTGGTCCTGGAAGACATTCTACATCAATTTTTTTTTTTAATGCAATGTTTATTAAAGAAAACCCTGGATCAGATATTAAAGGTGTTCCTGCATCTGAGACTAAGGCTATTTGATCATCTTCATTTAAATTTTCAATTATCTTAGGCGCATTTTTATTTTCGTTATAAGAATGGAAACTTAAAATTTTTTTTTCAATATTATATTTTTTTAAAATTATTTTAGTTTTCCTAGTATCTTCAGCATAAATTAATTTTACTTTATTTAGAGTTTCGACAGCTCTGAATGTTATGTCTTTTAAATTTCCAATTGGTGTAGGTATTATATAAATTTTGGGCATCAATTATTTTATTTAAATTTTGTTGTTTGTGAATTTTTGGATGCATCTCCGTGAAAAAATTATCATTTATTAATTAAAAAATATGTACTTTAAATTTATTAATTGTTTAATTTCCTTAATATAATAATCAATTCTAATTTAAATGAATATTTCTGGTTCTTATTTAACAATAAATTTGAAAAATTTAGAACATAACTTAAAAGTTATAAAATCTAAATTAAATTCTAAGTGTAAAATTATTCCAGTAGTTAAAGCAAACGGTTATGGTTCCGATTCAATAATAATTGCAAAAAAACTTGTTAAATTAGGAATTGCCAGAATTGCTGTTGCTACATTTAGTGAAGCATTTTTACTCAAAAATTCAGGAATAAAAATATCTATTATGATTTTTTATCCAAATTCTAAGAATATAAATTTAATTATTAAAGAAAAATTTGAAATAGTTATTTATTCAAAGCATTTGTTTGAAATAGTTTCAAATAAACTAAATGCATTAAAAATTAAATCCTACCCAGTTCACTTAAAATATAATAGTGGTTTAAATCGGTTGGGGCTGGAGAAAGCTGAAATAAAATTTATTTTGACTTCAAATAAAATAAAATCTATTGATATTTTAAGTATTTATTCTCATCTTGGATGTTCAGAAAATAAAAAGCCCTGTAAATATACTGATAAGCAAATAGAATTGTTTGGCACACTAATTAAAGATCTTAATGAATTAACCAGTCCAAGATTAGGTTTTCACTTATTAAATACCTCTGGGGTATTTAATTATCCTGAGAAACAATATGATTTAGTTAGAGTAGGAATAGGTCTTTATGGTTATTCGAATAATTTTATATGGGATAAAGAACTAAAACCAGTTTTTGAATTAAAATCACCAATTATTCAAATAAAAAAAGTCCCAAAAGGAAAATATGTGGGATATGACTTTGGTCATAAAACAGAAAAAGAGTCTTTAATTGCATGTATTCCAATTGGACATGCTGATGGCATAAGTAGAAATTTGGGGGGGGGGAAAATTAATGTTTTGGTTAACAACAAAAAATGCTTGATAATTGGGAATATATGTATGGATATATTAATGATAGATGTTACCAATATAGTTTGTAAAATTGGAGATTTTGCTATCATTTTTGGACCTCAAAATTCAGCATCTAAGATTTCTAAAAAAGCAGGAACAATTTCTTATGAGCTGTTGAGCGGAATTTCGGATAGAGTGATTAGAAAAATTATATATTAATATCAATTTGTTTTATTTATAACACCTTCATTAAAAATATAATTTATTTCAAAAGAAGTTTAATTAATTATTTAATTTTGAAATAAAAAAAAATGAAAGTAGCAGTTGTTGGTGCAACAGGGATGGTAGGTAGAGAGATGTTAAAACAGTTAGAAGAAAGAGATTTTCCAGTTTCTAGTCTTTTGCCTATTGCATCTGAGAAATCTGCTGGTAAACTAATAAATTTTAAAAACAATTCTATTCCAGTGATTGGTATTGAAAGTTCTTTAGATGTGAAAGCTGACATTGCACTTTTCTCTGCTGGAAGTGACATTTCTCTGAAATGGGCTCCAAAATTTTCAAATAATGGAACTATTGTAATTGATAATTCATCAGCATGGAGAATGGATCCCAAAATAAAACTTATTATTCCAGAAATTAACTCTAATATTCTCACAAAAAAAGATACGATAATAGCTAATCCTAATTGTTCAACTATACAGATGTTAATGGTCCTTGCTCCTCTTTACAAACAATTTGGGATTTCAAGATTGTTAATTTCAACTTATCAATCAATAACTGGAACTGGTATTAAAGCAGTAAATCAATTGGAGAATGAATATAAAAATATCAAAGGAGAAATGGCTTACCATTATCCAATACACAAAAATGCAATTCCACATTGTGATGATTTTTTAGAAAATGGCTATACAAAAGAAGAAATGAAATTAGTAAATGAAACACATAAAATACTTTCTGACAATAAAATAAATATTTCTGCAACTGCTGTAAGAATTCCTGTTGTCGGTGGGCATAGCGAATCAATTAATGTTGAACTGAAAAAACCATCTGACATAAAAGACATTTTTAAAATCCTTAATAACTGTCCTGGAGTTGTAGTTGAAGACAATCCGTCTAGAAACAACTATCCGATGCCTATTTATTCTGAAGGAAAAAATGAGGTTTTTGTTGGTAGAATAAGATATGATATATCAAGAAAAAATGCTTACAACATGTGGATAGTAGCTGATAATTTGAGAAAAGGGGCTGCAACAAATGCAATTCAGATTGCTGAATATTTAAAAGATAATTTTTAAGTTTCTTTTAAATTAAATTCATTCATAAAATTTGTTGTATAATTTCCATCTAAATAATCTTTATTGTCCATTAATTTACGGTGAAAAGGGATAGTTGTAGTAATTCCTTCAATCACAAATTCATCCAATGCTCTTTTCATTTTGTTAATTGCTTCCTCTCTGGTTTGAGCTGTAGTTATAAGTTTTGCAATCATAGAATCATAATAAGGAGGAATTGTATAACCAGAATATACATGAGTGTCTAATCTGACGCCATGACCACCTGGAATATTTAAGTTTGTAATTTTTCCAGGTGATGGCCTAAATCCACTGTAAGGGTCTTCTGCATTAATTCTACACTCAATTGAATGTAATTTCGGTATATAATTTTTACCTGATAATGGTTCTCCATAAGCAACCTTTATTTGTTCTCTTATTAAATCAAAATCCATTACTTGTTCTGTCACTGGGTGCTCAACTTGTATCCTAGTATTCATCTCCATAAAATAAAAATTTCTGTTTTTATCAACTAAAAACTCAACTGTACCGGCACCCTCATATTTTATATATTCTGCTGCTTTAATTGCAGCTTTACCCATTTTTTCCCTCAATTTGTGAGTCATAAATGGGGAGGGTGTTTCCTCTGTTAACTTTTGGTGTCTTCTTTGAATAGAGCAATCACGCTCAGATAAATGACAAGCTTTGCCATATTTATCACCCACCACCTGAATTTCAATGTGTCTAGGTTCTTCAATCAATTTTTCCATATACATAGAATTATCATTGAAAGATGAGAAAGCTTCTTGCCTTGCGCTATTCCATGCTGATTCTAATTCATTTTCAGACCAAACAGATCTCATACCTTTACCCCCACCTCCTGACGAAGCTTTTAACATCACTGGGTACCCTATTTTCTTTGCAATTTTTAATGCATTTATATAACTATCAATTATCCCCTCTGAACCAGGGATAATAGGAACACCGGCAGATTTCATCGTTGCTTTTGCAGTAGATTTGTTTCCCATTCTTTCAATCATTTTTGATGAAGCTCCAATAAATTTAATTTGATGTTCTTCGCACATTTTTGAAAACTTTGAGTTTTCAGATAAAAAACCATATCCAGGATGAATTGCGTCAGCATTAGTTATTTCAGCCGCAGCAAGAATATTAGCAGCTTTCAGATAAGAATTAATGCTTTCTGCTGGCCCAACACATACTGCTTCGTCTGCAAATTTGACATGTAAACTTTCCTCGTCAGCTTTTGAATAAACAGCAACTGACAAAATACCCATCTCTTTGCATGTTCTTATTATTCTAAGTGCTATTTCACCTCTATTAGCAACTAAGATTTTTTTAAACATCATTTTAAATTATTATTTAGTATCAACAAGAAAAAGTGGTTGATCAAATTCTACTGGTGAAGAATCATCTACTAAAATTTTTACTATTTTACCATCTACATCTGATTCAATTTCATTAAATAATTTCATGGCTTCAATAACACATAGTGTATCACCCCTTTTGATTTGAGAGCCAACGTCAACAAATACATCTTTTTCTGGTGAAGGTTTTCTATAAAAAGTGCCAATTATTGGTGACTTTATTGTAGTAAACTTTTCGTTTGATTTTTTTTCTTCAAAGGCAACCAATTCATCTTGATTTTGGTCCAATAAATTATCATCAACAATATTTAATAGATCATCTTTAGATAATGAAGGAGAATTAACTTTTGTTGAAGTTTTTTTGTTGTCAGTTTTTATGGTAATCTTAAATTCTCTCAATTTAAGTTTAACTTCACTGATATTGGATAGAGAAACGAACTTAATTAAATTTTTAATTTCCTTAATATTCATAAACTATATTTTGATTGAAGATAATGGTTTTTTAAAATTTATAAAATCTTTTTAAATAAAAGAATTATTTCATTTTAAACTTAGGCATCTGAACCTTCTAGTTCCTCATTTTCAATTAAAACTCTACCTTTGTAATATAATTTTCCCTCATGCCAGTGAGCTCGGTGATATAAATGCGATTCACCGGTAGTTTTGTCTTTTGCAATTTGTTGAGTTTTAGCTTTTATGTGAGTTCTTCTCTTATCTCTCCTTGTTTTTGAAATTTTTCTTTTGGGATGTGCCATATAATGTTTTTTTTAAAGTAATTTTTTTAATTCATTCCATCTTGGATCATAATTAACTTTACTATTATTTGATTTAAAATTTTCTAAATTAGTTTTTTTATTTTTTTTAATTTCAGGATTAATTCTTTTTAAAGGGACAGCAAGAACTATCATTTCATATATATACTGAGAAACATTAATTCTAGATGATCCATGAGGTAAAAATATAATCTCATCATTTTCGTCATTATATTCATTTCCAAATTTAACAATAAATTCTAAATTAGAACTTGTATTCAGATTAAATGGTTCATTTGTTATGTCACAATTTAGAGTAACAAAACCATGAGTAGAGAATTTGAATCCAATTAAACTTGTTTTTTTATCTAGAATTAAATTAGATTTAAAAGATGAATCAATAAATTCGTCGAAGTTGAAAAATTCAAAGAAAGTTTTATCAATACTATAACTGAATTTATGTTGACCATTTTTTAAACCTGAAAAATTAATTTCAAAATCTGAAAGTTTTCTCATAATTAATTTTTTTCAATTAAAAAGTTATTTCTATTATTATAAATCTTTTTCAATAATAACAAAGCCTGAAAAAAAGAGCTATTATTTGCTATATTTTTTCCAGCAATATCGAAACCAGTTCCATGATCAGGTGATGTTCTAATAACATCCAATCCAGCTGTAAAATTTACACCACTTCCAAAGGATAGGGTCTTGAATGGGATTAATGCTTGGTCATGATATATACCCATAACTGCATTAAATTCTTTGTACTTTCCTGAGCCAAAAAAACTATCAGAGGAGAAAGGTCCACTAATCTGGATATTTTCTTTATCTAAACTATCTAATGCTGGAATTATAATTTCGTCGTCTTCGTTTCCAATTGTACCCTTATCTCCTGCATGAGGATTGATTGACAAAATGGCAATATTTGGATTAGGTATTTTGAAATCCTCAATCAAGGAATTATACAAGATTTTTAGTTTTTCAATAATTAAATTTTTAGACAATTTAGAAACTATTGAATTTAAAGGTATATGATCTGTCAATAATCCAATAATCAAATTTTTTGATATCATCATCATCAAACTTTTATTACTAAAAAAATTACTTAAATAATCTGTGTGACCTTTAAATTTAAATTTTTTAGATTGAATGTTGGCCTTGTTTATTGGTGCGGTTAATATAACATCAATATCACCCTCTTTTAAAGCATTTGAACAACTTGATAATGAAATGAAAGAAAGTTCACCTGCTATTTTATCTTCTATTCCAAAATTAATTTTATAATCAGTATTCCAAGAGTCTATAATATTTAATTTATTAATTTCTAAGAAATTAAAACTTTTTATATTAACGATTTTAGTTTTTAAATTAAAATATTTTTTTTGAAATTCAACTAATTTAAAATTAGCAAAAACAATAGGTAAAAATGACTCAAAAATTTCACCATCTTGAAATGTTTTAAGAATTATTTCTAAACCTATGCCATTAGGATCTCCAATTGAAATTCCAACCTTAATTTTATTTAACATATTGAAAATTAAAATATTTATTTTTTAAATTAGCGGACCAAAGTTAATCAATATCAATATATGTTTACAGGAATTATTGAATCTTTAGGAAAAGTAGTTAATATTAAAAAAAATAATAAAAATTTTGATATTAAAATTAATAGTGAAATAAGCTCGAAGCTCAAGGTAGACCAAAGCCTAAGTCACAACGGGATTTGCTTAACTGTTGTAAATGTTAAGGGTGATACTCATACAGTAACTGCTATTAATGAAACAATATCAAAAACTAATCTTAACGAGTTAAAAATAGGTGATAAAATTAATCTTGAGAGGGCTGTTAAAGTTGGGGATAGACTTGACGGTCACATAGTTCAAGGTCATGTTGACGAAACAGCCTATTGCACTGGAGTAACTGAAGAAGATGGAAGCTGGATTTTTACATTTAAATATTCAAACCTCTCAAAAAATATAACTATTGAAAAAGGTTCAATTACCATAAATGGAGTAAGTTTGACTGTTATTAATTCTGAAAATTATAATTTTTCAGTTGCAATTATACCATACACTTATGAGAATACAAATTTTAAAAGTTTGAAAGAAGAATCATTGGTTAATTTAGAGTTTGACATGATTGGTAAATACATTAACAAATTGCATAGCAAACTTATTTAAAAATAAAAACTATATTTAAACAAAAAAATGGGAGTTTTAGAATTATCAACAATTTTACTTTGTCTTGCGTCAGTTTTTTCTCTAATTAACATTAGACTTTTAAAACTGCCCATGACAATAGGCTTGATGATTTTGGCTCTAATATTATCATTACTAGTTTTAATTATAGGGATTATTTTCCCTACCGTTTTTGAAACAGTCACATCTATTACAAAAGAATTTGATTTTAGTGAACTTCTTTTTAATGTGATGCTTCCTTTCTTACTTTTTGCTGGGGCAATAAGTGTAAATGTCCATGAATTACTAAAAGATAAGGTTACTATTCTCCTACTTGCTAGTTTTGGCGTCTTATTTTCAACCTTTACAGTTGGAACTGGTTTATTTTGGATAATTCAACAACCTTTTTTTGGTTTAAATACTATGGGACTTACTTATATTGATTGCCTTTTATTTGGTTCTTTAATCGCACCTACTGATCCAATTGCTGTTCTAGCTATGATAAAAAAAATGAATTTATCATCAATAACTGAGACGAGAATTGCTGGAGAATCATTATTTAATGATGGTATTGGAGTTGTTGTATTTCTTACTCTTCTCGGAATCAGAGAGGATGGTGTTGAAAATGTAACAGCTCTTCAAATTACGTCACTTTTTGCGACAGAGGTATTAGGAGGTATTGCATTAGGAGCGGTTATCGGTTTTCTAGGACTAAAATTGCTAAAGTATATTGAAAACGAACATATGGAACTTGAGGTTCTAATAACCATCTCTTTAGTGCTTTTAATTCCAATTTTATGCCACAAGTTTCACTTTTCTCCAGTTCTTGGTGTTGTTGTTATGGGTCTATTTTTAAATCAAAATATAGACGCCGACAAAAACAAGGAGGGTATTCAAAAAGCAATGTGTGACTATGTTTATAAATTTTGGCATTTGCTTGATGAAACCCTTAATGCAATTCTATTTATTTTAATTGGTCTTGAAATCATAATTATTTTTGAATCATTTCAAATCCCTTTTTTATTTATTTCACTATTAGTAATTTTATTGGTAATACTTTCACGATGGATTGGAGTAACTATTCCGATTTTTGTCCTTTCATTTTTTAAGAAATTTGAAAAGAAAACTGCATTAATTATTACTTGGGGTGGATTAAGAGGGGGGCTAAGTGTAGCCCTTGCTTTAAATTTACCTGATGAAATTGGAGAAGGTAAAGCTTTAATATTATTTTTAACATATGTTATTGTCCTTTTCACAATACTAGTTCAAGGTTTAACATTGAAAAAAATTGTAAAATAATTTAGTTTTCTTTTGACTTTTTTGGTAAAAATATTTCTGCTACAACGCCTAAAAGACCAAATAAAAAACCTAGAAGGAACCCCTCGTAGTGGTTTCTTCCTTTCTTTTCTGCTATGTATGCTCCAACAGCACCAAAAATAAAACCAATTGCAAAAACTACTAAAACAGTTTGCATTTTAAACTTGTTGATATAAAATTGGATTAATCGGTGAGTTAATTACCTCTCCAATCTTTGCATTTGGGCACCAAGTTTTCCAATCATTAATCTGTCCATCATTCTCTGGTTTTTTCAATTTCATATTACGATCCATAAAAATTATGGTCATAACTTTTCTGACTTTATTAGTTTGGTTTGCCCCGGCCCTATGAAATACCCAACCTGAATGAAAACTTATCTCACCAACATCGAATTTTTCAATAACATGCTTAAAATCTGTAACTCTTAGTTTTTCATGTATAATTCTCTCACTATCATCACTAATTGCAAGATCTCTTCCCTCTTTGATTATATGACTTCCTGAACTGAATTCTAATGGCCCCATTTCTAGTGGAGTATCTTGAAGAGGAATCCATGCTGTAACGGTTTTATCAGAATCTAAAGGCCAATAATACTGATCCGCATGCCAAGGAGTTATTCCTCCTCCCCCTTCCTTAAACAGGGCTTGGTCATGGTACATTCTTACACCATCGACTTCCATTAGATCAGATGCTATCTTTGCTATTTTTTTTGAAAAAATAAATTTTTTAACTTCATTATCAATAGTCCATAGATTAAACAATTGAAGAAATGCTTTACCATAAGTGTCTCTTTCTGCTAAAGGCACATTGTCTTCAGTAAGCTTGTCAACAACTTTGGTTATTCTACTATTGTAATATCTGATAACTTCAGGTGAGAAAATATTTTTTATTTTAATAAACTTGTTTTCTTTGTAGAATTCCAATTGGTCTCTACTAATACTATACTTTTCGTTTAATTCATTTAAAAAATCCATATCCTTAATTTTTACAAAATTAAAATTAAATTTTAAGATTTGAAAATACAAAATTCATGTCAGAAGCAATCTGATTTGAAATATTTAAATACATATTTATTGGGTCCTTTAAGTTGTCATATTTTTTTGGATCATCATAACCTAGGTTTATTATCTTTTCAGAACCAGCAATAAATGGGCAATTTTCTTTAGCTGACAAACAAGTCATAACGGCAACAAAATTTTTCTTAGAATTTAAAATATCATCGTATTTTTTTGAAAATACTAAAATTTTATTTTTGTTCAACGAATAAGTTATTTCATAATTACTATTTTTCTTATGATCTAATCTATTTATAATAAATCCATATGAACTTAAAGTTTTTATAACATTTGGAGATACGTATGAAGATTCAGTACCTCCCGAAAACGTTTTTACTTTTTGTAAACCATAATAATCTGAAAATATCTTAGCCCATACCTGAGAAAAAATACTTCTTCTGGAATTATGAGTACAAATAAAGTTTATATTAATTCCCTTATGCAAATCGATTTTATTATTTGCATAATCAATTAATTTTAAAAGTTCCTTTTTTCTAATATGAGATGAGGGCCTTTTCTTAATCAATTCAATTGAATCTATAATTTTAGAGTTAAGTGTGATTTTCATTTATTATAAAATTAGATAATTCTCACTGACAAAAATAAATTCTAAAAAAACAAATTGTTAAATAATTAATATTAATTTTAATAAACATCATTTTGGTAGTGAAAAAAACAATTGTTAAAGAAGACTATATAAAGCTCATATATAAAACTTTAGAAAGAAAAGAAAAAGTATCAGTTTCATTAATTGCAAATGAATTTGAAATTAGTTACTCATCCGTTTCGAACATGCTCAAAAAATTGAAAGAGTTTGGGTGGATAAATTATGAACCTTACAAATCAATTTATTTGACTAAAAAAGGGGAGAAAATTTCTAGTAAAATTGTTTCTAAACATAGACTTACAGAAATGTTTTTGGTTGATGTAATGGGATTTAAACCAAGTGAAGTTCATCAGATTGCTGAAGAAATTGAACACATTAATAACCCTGCCTTTTTCAATAGAATGAGAAAACTAATTCAAAACCCTATAACAGACCCTCACGGTTCAGAAATACCAAAATGTGACTATTAATTTATAGATGTTTTACTCTTTTCTCGAACTTTGAAAACAATTCCTCATTTGAAATTCCGTCAATGTTTTGGCTGTAAAATAATGGTAATTTTTTTCCTTCTTTGTGAACAATTTTTAATGATTCAGTAACAATTAAATTAACAATAAAACAACCTAAAATTGAAGATACAGCTCCTGAATGGTCTTTGCCAATAGGTATAATTGAGTCTCCACTAGGAACACAGTTGTCTATTACGTAATCAGCAATTTGGTATAGTTTTCTTTGATTTTTTATTCTTGCAGGATACTTAATAGATTGATCAATTGATGTTATTGCAATAACTTTATTTGAATTATTTTTTGCTAGTTCAGCCATTTCAATTGGCATAGCGTTTCTGCCAGAATTAGAGATAACTATAAAAATATCGTTTTTTTTAATTTTATGTTGATCCCAAATAACTTTGGCAAAACCACTAATCCTTTCAATTTCAGCACTTCTTCTTGCACCTTCTGATGTCATAACAGTGGAATCTAACATGGCATTGACATTTGCAATTCCTCCTGCTCTAGCAAATAATTCCAATCCAATCATATGAGAATGACCTGTCCCAAAAGCATGAATTATTTTATCATCGATAATAGTTTTACCTACTAAATCAATTACTTTATTTAAAATGTCTTGATTTTTATCTACGACTTTGTCAATTAGTTTTTTAACTTCACTATGATATTCATACATAAATTATAACTTAATGTAAATTTTCTTTTTAAATAAAAATAATGTTGGAATCCAAATTATCAATACATAAATAATTGCATATGTTAATGATAATAATTTTAAAGGTATTCCTAACTCTCCCAAATTGTCCATAAATAATGTATTTAGTCCAACCCCCCACAATTTGTCACCGTAAAATACGAAAGTCAGCATACCTGCTAAAACATAACTAAAGATTGAATTTACCCCAAATGACTGGGCAAACTTGAATTTATTTCCCAAATTAATATAATCACATAAATACGTACAAAAACACAAAGAAAGTGATGAAATGCCTCCAACTAGTAATGTGAAAGATGTGCTCCACACTTGTTTATTTAAAGGGAAAATATACTGGGTAATGTCACCAAAAAATAAAAGAATAAAACCAAAAATACCTAAATACATGATTTTATTTTCAATATTATTTTTTTGAACTAAAAAATTACCTGCAATTAGGCCAAGAATACCAGTGCCAATTGAAGGCAAAGTACTCAAAATTCCTTCAGGATCCCAAGTATCCTCCCACATTACACCAGGAAGTAAAAAACTATCAATATAATGTGCCCAGTTTTTTTCAGGTACTGATAAATCGGGATAACCAATACCAGGAATAGGGACAAAACACATTATTATAGTATATCCAACTAATATCGAAATCAGTAATATTATTTGTGATCTTAAATTAAAATAAATGAATATTAATGAACAAAATAAATAAACAAATGAAATTCTTTGCAAGACTCCTGCCCACCTGATGTTGTCAAAATCAAAATTAGGCCAAAGCCATAAGAAAAGTCCAACTAAATATATTTTTAAAGAACGCCAAAGAATTTTTTTTAAAATTGGTTTTTTAGAATTTTGATTTCTAACTTTATTAGATAAAGAAAGAACAATTGAAACTCCAACTATAAATAAAAAGGTGGGAAAAATATAATCTGTGGGTGTTATTCCATTCCATTCAGCATGAAGTAAAGGAGCATAAACATGTGACCATGAACCTGGGTCATTTACAATTATCATAAAAATGATAGTTAAGCCTCTTAAAATGTCAACTGAAAGTAATCTTTTGTTAGTTATTTCCATTTTACTTAATTTTTATTGTTAATCCTCCTCTACCAGACTCATCAAAAGATCTTGCTAATATATCATCATATTTTTCAAGTATTACTGGGCCTGAATAAATTTTTGAATCTATTGTAGGTATAGAGCCATTGGTGGTATATCTAATTGTCAAACCTGGAAACTGACTTTTTAAAAACAATTTATTACCGATCAATTTCCCTCCTGGCTTTGGTAGATGAAATTTAATATTAAAATTATTAGTTATTAAAGAAAGAAAATCTCTTCCTATAAATGTAGTGAATTCGTCCCATTCCAAATTCATTTTTTTCTTTTGATCTTGAAAATTTTTTAGTGAAAACCATTCGGGTTTTTTTCCCCAAGCTTTCTCAGCAAAAACTATAATATTTGGTACAAATAGTTCATCAAAAACACTGTTATCAATTACTGTTTCAGTCCATAATTGGCTTTGTATACCTAAAAAATTATTTACATTTTCTGGTTTTATTTTCTCCTTTTTGTCAATATAATTTTCGTCAATTCCATGTTTGGCATTTAGAACTTTGTTAGAAAAAATATCTAAAGGATCAATTGCCCATGCGTCTAGGTAATCTACATACCCTGACCAATTCAAACCATAATTTTCAAAATCTTTGTTGTCTGACATGTCAAAATAAAAAGC